>Ga0209282_1000517_pt1 | contig 18668 bp, 10 predicted proteins | sample Mtrugardesep15_FD_187529 | JGI IMG/M metagenome (GOLD analysis project Ga0209282, IMG submission 187529) | Root nodule microbial communities of legume samples collected from California, USA - M. trunc garden sep15 (SPAdes) (version 2) | ecosystem: Host-associated > Plants > Roots > Nodule...
AAGACCATTGACTACTGTCCAAGAAACGTTTGTGCTTCAGTTTTTAGCGCCGACCACCTTGTGCAAGTTAACTCGCGCAGAGCTTATAAGGCGCGTCAGTTAACTAGCGCTGCGCAAGTTAACTCACGCGGCATTAGTTAACTGGCGCAGACATTAACACTTGCACAAGTTAACTAGCGCAAGGGCATTTTCGGTATGACTGCAGGGCGCGAGCAAATTTTGCAGGGTGGAGAGCAATAATCGAATATATAAGCCTAACAGATCAACTAGCCCAACATTCTCCACTACACAATCCACATTTCTTTTTGTGCATTTTAATTTTTGCTACTGTTCTCTTTGTTGCTAAGTTTCTAATTTCTAGTGACAAGACAAGTTATCCAATCATACTTTCTTCGATAAGTCAATATTAACTAGCAAAGGGTGTTATGACTTATGGTGATTGAGTTAATATGGAAATAAAGTAAAAATTATTTGCATTATTATTCATCAATCATAATAATATATACGTGCATTATGCATACATATACAAATTACAATGGCCGATGAACTGATTAGTTAACAAAACTATTGCTGCCAGTTTCCCTAAGATTTTTTGGTGTTACTAACAAACAAATTTATTGTAGTAACACCGAAATCAATTCATTAAGTATACGACAAGTCATTTCTCTTTTATATTTAATATCTCCACAAGAGAGAGATACGTCACATCTGTGTAAAAAATTTAATATATTAAGTATGAGTCACATTTCTTATATATCTAACATTTTACTTATTCAAAGACGACGTAAAACTAAACTATACACTCACACTTGAAATCCAACAACTAGTTTAATAAACATCCTTTAGCTAGAGAAGAGGTATGTCTCTCACTTCTCAAAAGAAAAGATGTGACTGTATCTTGAATCTAGAATCTTTGTTTACCCCATTCCTTCGTCTGTATAATGGAGTATTAACAATATTCGTGACACTTGCGGGGCGCCGTTATTATTTCTAATTAAAATACCATTTGAACGAATGAACCATAGGTGTATGTGAAAAGCCAAAGACAACAAACGAATGAAGCATATATAAGAGGCGACCAGTGTACCTGCGACGGACAACTTCAACTTGTGTGGTTGCAAAGTACAGTAGCGTCGATGCGCAAGTCTAGATGAAAAGCAACATATTGGTAAATAATAAAAAATGCCTAATCGATAAGCAATATAAAAAATTGGAGATAGATATATCATATATGGATTAGATTGTGTACTTCCTTAAGATAAAAAGATACATTAAATTATTTTAAAAGGCAGGATAAGTTTAATTAGTTAGGTCTTGATGTCAATGATATATGTATAAAGCTACAATGATGGTAGTGGGTGCATTAGGAAATGGTTGGTCGACACATTAGTGATTTTCCTTTTCATATTCCCTCTATGTATTGGTTTTAATAATTATTAAAGGAAATGATACGGCAAGCAAACTTCCATTGTTATATTTTTTTTATTTTTTTATTCTTAGTTGCAATCCAAAGTGGGTTGGCACTTAGAATGGTTATTGAGGTCTCAAAATTCTTCGAATTCAATCCCAAGTTGTAGTCCAAAGCGTATGTTTTCGGCAAACAGGGGACAGGGTTTGGGGAAGGAATTTATAATTAAAATAAGAATAAAATGAAAGAGAATACTACACACTTTTTTTTATGGTTCGATCATTACGTTACATTTACATGTACTAATTATACATGTACAATAAAAGAAAGAAAGAAATAGATAGATGTTGGCGTAATCAAATTAATGTTGTGCATGCATGAAATAATGGATGAAATCATGTTTCTAATATCTTATCTATAGCCGTTTTTATTCTATGATGCTTTCTCTTGCGTCAGTCAATCTATTTTGTTTACTTTTTTCGGAGCACATTAGCCATACCACTTTTTTGATCAACAATTGTGTGTAATGTAGATGTAGACTAGTGTTTATGTTGAAATAAAGAGTGTTCTTTCTGTGAGCGTAGTTCAATTGATATGGATAATGCATTGTAATATATCGAGATTAGAGTTCAAACTCTAAACACTCGATTTATTCATATTAAAAGATGAATTATAAAAACTAACTACTTGGTAAGAGAAAAGGTATGTTTTATATCCTGCTCCTATTCCCATTTTAATATATATATCTCTCTCGTGCGTTGTTACAAAGCAATGAAAATTGACAATTTGCAGGGTATCGTGGAATCATATAGAGAAGAGTCACTTGAAATGGACGGGGCAACGTTAATGGATTGGGAATATTCTACTACATAATCATGTATCGAAATTAAGGAAGAAAAACAAAGATAATAAAGAGTACATTTTTAAAATATCAATAAAACACACATCAATTTAAAATATAAATATAACACACACATCAATATATCCATATCTTATGAATTCCCCTTCTTAAAATTTCTCAAATTCTAATATTACAGGTAGAGATATATGCCTCACTCCCTTCCCTATGAAGCAATGACCGTTGAAAAAATAAGGGACAAGTGATAAGATGATTTATAGCATATGCCACTACAAGGTAGCTTATCAATTAGTTAACTTATCCAATGTAAACTATTAATAGCTTTTAAACTATTCGATATAAGATTATTCTCTACAGCGATTCACACATTTTTTAAATATGGATAAGTGGAGAGTTTGAGATTTGAATCTCGGCCTCTAGATAATATTATCTCTGCAGTTACCAACTGAGATGTGCTTACATGACACAAATAATAATATTACACGTTTATGGTAGACAATAAAATTTTAGTATTAGACAATTTTTATTTTTTATTTTCTTAAGCAGAATTCTTAGTGGACAGTTCACCCTACTTACCTTACATAAAATATAAAGCGTAATAATATAAGTACATAAATAAATGACTAATAAATAGTAGCGACCAAGGAATAAAAGACCAAGAGGATTTTTTTTAGGCCCCTCAATATTTTTTTTTTTAAAATGTTTTCTAAGAGTTATTTTTCGAATGTGTTAAAATTAAACAAAAGTCCTTAAAAAATTATCTTTTGAATACTTTGTGGGGTCTAAGAGACATTATGGAGGTTTAAAAAGAATTGATCAAAGGTTAGCAATATTTCAAAAAGGAAGCCCAATTAATAACTTCATAGCCCAATCCCAAATTTCCTATTGTTCCGGTCCATATATTACGGAGAATGAATCCTGCTCTTTACCCAAACAGTTTCGCTCATTCCCAAAGTAAAAGTAGAAAATGCCCCGACGTAAGTTAACATGCGCTGCGTGAGCTAACTTGCGCAACATGAGTTAACTCACGCTGAGTACTATTTTCGTTCTAAACCCAGCAGACAACCACAAAGCTCCATTTTTTTCTTTTCCTCAACCCCTAAAAACCCAAAAAGTACGAATTTTTGGGTCAATTATGTCACACCAATTATTGCTCGCATTACGTAATTTAACAATGAACTTCCGTCATTTTGACTGTTTATGTGAGATTATGTAATTTTATAAATTTATGGACAAATTTGTGTAATTTGGATCGTTTACGTGTCATTTAGTGTGTTTAAGTGATTACAGGTCATTACCGGTAAATTTGTGAAATTTGAACCGTTTTGATCATTATGTGTGATTACGTGATTGTGAGAAAAATGATGTTTTTGTGTATTTTTGATCGATTATGTCGTATTATCCGATAATCTTGTTAAACTGGCGTAATTCCGTTAATTTATGAATGTGGTGTGATTACGGGTCATTTTGAACATTTTAAAAACCTGTTCAGTACTGAACAACAATTAATGTTGTTTCTGGTTTCTGCTATGAACGTGAGTTAACTCACACTTTTTTTTTTAAATTAATACTAGCGTGACTTAAGTCACGTAAGGGCATTTTTTTTTACAAATGTCAGCGTGAGTTAACTCACGTTTATTTTTTTTTAAATTAACACTAGCGTGATTTAACTCAGTTTAAGTTTACACTAGCGTGAACTGAGTCACGTAAGGATATTTTAGTCATTTCACTTGGGAATGAAAAAATGGAAGTAACTTATATTTGAAAAACAGAAAAAAAAAAAAATTCAAGAAAGTAATGTTGTTTGGCTATTTGCCACGGTTAGTTTTGGGAATTAACCGATTTCACCGTTTGTAATAATTTTTTTTGGAAAGTAGTGCAAGTAAAAAAAAAAGTAAATAATTTGTGTGAAAGTGTTTAATTGAAGGCTAAATTACATGATTGAAAGAAGTTAAAGGATTAAAATAAATTAAATTTTAATTAAGAGATCAAAGTAATACTGTCTAACTAGTTAAGTGAACGAAAATGCAATTTAGCCTTAATTTAATGACTGAAACTTTAAAATTAATGACAGTTGAGAGTTGAATAGAAGAAAGATAGCTAGAGGGAGAAGGAGGAAGAAGGACAGTGAAATTGTTCTTCTCTTTCTCTAATAAAATTCATGATTTTTGATTGAATCTCTCATGTGACATTTCTACCCTCCTCTGCTCAATTTCAATGGCCGATCACTCAGAATCAGACACCTCTCCTCTCGTCCCACCTCTTCCTCCCGTCGATCCTTCCTCGATTGACCTCGAAGCCGGTCCTTCCGAACAAATCCAGTGCCGGATTTGTCTCGAAACTGATGGTAATTTCAATTTCAACCTTCTTTGTTTTTCAATTTTTCAATTTTCATTTTTTAGGTTAGCGTAAATTCTACTACTTGGATATGACTTGTCATTTTGATTTTTTTTTTTTGTCGTTTCATGAAGTGCTCGAGAACATGAATTGTGATGCTGAAGCATGTTTTTTTATTTCCTAAATTCTGCTGATTTTTATTTCAGTTATACAGAAAAGTACTAGTAATGAATTGTTTGATTTCACAGAAGTATACAATATCTTGATCATTGATTGGGCTTTGATTTTAATTGTTGGACTCAAATATAAACAAATGGTTTAATAACTATTATTCCGATAGTTCCCTTAAATTAATGTTGTTAGGAGATGACCGTTATAATTAGTTCAGGTATGGCTTTGTGAGAGGGTGAAGTGAAGGTGAAGAAGGTTCAGGGGGCCAATTTTTTTTATGGGGTGTGTATATAGAAATAATTGTTTATAGGGAGGTATATATAACAATAGTCACAAGGAGGGACCAATGGTTATCGGAAATAATAGTCCAGCAGTTCTTAACCCTGGGTACGTTAGTAAATGTATTGCATTTTTTATTTTTACATGAAATCGAGATAATTAAATGTACCCAAGAATCATCTTTAAGAAGTGTGAAATTAGTTATTTTTATCTAGGAGGAGTATGTGTAGTGGTGCTTGCCGCTTAGGGATGTTTTTATTCCATGTGTAGAATTTCATATTTTGGAGCTACGTATTATGTGACCCACTGTTGAGCAAAGAAGCATGAACTTCGACTCGAACACGTCCACACTGCTAATTTTAAAAATATAGGACACCGACACCGATGGATACATATATAATTAAATAAAATATGAACATTATCTATAGAAGTTCTTAAGCAAGATATATATATATATATGTACATCTAAATTGAGTCAATCATCCATCTACTATAACGAAAAGTTAAAAATGACGTTATCAAATTTAATGTCTTCAACCCATTCATTGATCATCACTACTACGACACATCTTTAAGCCCTATAGAAGTGTCTAAGGCATGTAAAAGTCTGTTGATGCAATAGAAGAAAAAAATTGCGACACTTGTCTGACGAGTGTTGGACATCGGGACACACTTAATGCCAGAGCTGTGCATGGTATGTCGTTTAATTTAACACGTACCATTTTGTTTCCTTCTCAGGTAGGGATTTCATAGCTCCTTGTAAGTGCAAAGGTACTTCAAAATATGTTCATCGAGAGTGTTTGGATCATTGGCGATCTGTCAAGGTAAGTTTGTTTTGATCACTGTTACTGTCGATGTTTTCAACAATGTATTGTCCTTTTGCCAAACGACGAGAAATTTATATACATCAATCCATCATAGTATAAGAACAGCTTTTATATGCGATGATTCCTGATTAGTTATTACTAGGAACTAGGAAGGGTGGAAAACATAAAGTCAGTATCTTAAACTGACTGGAAGCCTTGCTTAGTGGTCAACAAGTTTTTTCATTCCACTGATTAATTAAACAATGAAGTTATTACATTTTGATCTCAATCTCATAATATTTTCCAATCCATGTGTATCAGCCCATAATTCGTAGAATGTCATGACACTGCAAAGGATTTTTATTGATTTTTACCCTTCAGTGATCTCTCTATCCCATGGTTAAGTTGAGATCCTCTCCATTTCTCAAAATAAATAGAAAGATCCATTTAGGACAGAGATAGGCACAACCTCTCATTTGTGTATATCTCTCTCCTAAATAGATCTCTCCAAACGAATCGTAGTGGATCTCAACTTCCCCTGTCTATACCTTGCTCATTTCAGTCAGAGAAAGGTTTTACATGTTTACCTTCTTTATTTTTGGTAATTTGTGTTTTCAATTTTATAACCTGGATATTCTGTTTTATATACAAGCATTTGCATAACAATCAGTTTTATAATCTGCCTAAAGTTTAGTTTTTGAAGCCCAACCTACTTTATAGTCTGCTAACCGTTGTATGTGTTAAATGGTGTACTTTACAGGAAGGATTTGCATTTGCTCACTGCACTACCTGCAAGGCTCCATATCATTTGCGTGTTCATGTTGCTGCTGATAGGAAATGGAGAACCTTGAAATTTCGTTTTTTCGTCACCAGAGATATTTTGTCTATTTTTCTGGCTGTCCAGCTTGTAGGTTAACTGTTTCCATCCATCTGGCCATCTACATACTTATCCGATTGTAATTTATAAATGTATATAGATTATCTGATTCAGGGCTTTTTTTCCTTTTTATGCAGATTATTACTTCACTGGCATATTTGGTTTATCTAATAGATGGTTACCAGCAAAATTGGCTTCGTATTCTTTGGGGTTTTGATAGTGCACTGAGCTTCTATTATATATGCGGTAAACGACAATTAAAGATGTATTCATCAAAATGCTTATATAATATTCTTTTCCAGGAATTTTCTCCCTTTCTCCATCTTGCCCCGAGTTCAGAGTTTTCTCCTTCCACATATAAAATGTTTCCAGTTTTGTTGTGAATTACTGAATTTCATGTTGGCATTTTCAAATGCAGGAGCCCTATTATTTTTTGCCTTGCTTGGCCTTTCTGGGTGCTTCATTACTTGTTATGATCGAAGAGTTCGCAATGATTTGGCTCAACCTTGTAGAGAATTATGTCTTTGTTGTTGTCAACCTGGGTAACAGCACTGATTTTACATGCTCACGAGCCTTTGACACTGTTAAAAACACATAAGTTTGCTCTTAGCCATCTGCTTGAAGCGTTGTTATTCATAGTATCAATATTAACTATATTATATATAATGGCAATACCAGGTTTTAGCGTATACTACACAATTTTTCCAATGATGATGATATTGTATATTAACCATTCTCATTGCTTTAGCACAAAATAGCGGTTGTAACTGCACTTACATTTTGTAATGGGTTTTTTCAACTAAAACATTTTTGTGAACACCCTTCAAAATATAAAAGTGCTTGTCGTTCTGGTAGTCATTATAGCGATTTTTTTCGTTTTTAATTTTATTATGCCAGAACTATGATTGGAGATGGTATTTGGTGTCTATTTTGGTCTAAATTTTGGACTTTTTTATATGCATAAGATTTATCTTTTTCACATAAATATAAAACTCAGCTGGTAATTTATTCATGCTCGCTTATATGTGATGCATCTTATTGTTGGTTTGACGTCTGAAATTCAGAATGCTAATGATGATTAATGACTAAGGTTTTTATTTATTTATTTGTGTATGCTGTTGTTGCAGAGTTTGTGCTGACTGTCATTTGCCAGGCACTCTTTGTTTGTGGACTGATTGCACTGCATGTTTTGAGGGCTGTGGAACCATGGCAACAGAATGTGGTGGTTGTTTGGGAGGTGCTGGGGAAGCAGGGCTACCATTACTATTCATAATGGCTTTGATTGTTCTGGGACTTTTTACAGTAATTGGGATATTTTACAGTGTATTGGTGGCAACTATGGTGGGTCAACGGATATGGCAACGTCACTATCACATACTTGCTAAAAGGATGTTAACAAAGGTGTGTTTGGTTTACTTTCTCATTTACTGTGTCTTTGGCGCATAACAATTGTGGGTTAGTTAGTTCTTGCTGCAACTCAGCTGATAAATAAAACTTCATACCTAATGCATTTATGCAATTAGCCCATTTATCCGTCACTTTGTTTATGTAGAATTTAAATCCTATATAATTAGTAACGTAGAGCCAAGAATCTCAATCAAAAACTTTTCTGCTTTTGTAACTGACTTGTTTAGACACTTGCATTTACTTCAAATCTCGATTGAAAGGATTTTTCTGATGGTTTTTGCTAAAGTAAATGTATTTCAGCTACTAGCGTAACTCTAGGTCACATGCATTGTTCTATATGGGGCTGTTTCACTGTACAGCACAAACTCACTTATTAAGCCTCCCTGTCGCTGATATTATTAATATTCAGATATAGCTGACCTGAGTGTTCTGCTATCTCCTAGCCAAACTCTCACTCAGCCCATCCGTACCTCATTTCGTCCCCCAAATTTCCCCTTATTCCGCATACTATCCGAAACAATTCTGTCCCATCTGCTGCATATGCAAGTTTGTTAGATACCAACTCCCAAAGTTGATCCTTGGTGACATCCCCCTCATGAGTACATGAGTGTGCATTCCCCTATTGCTCTTCCATTTCTTCTTGTGGTACAATTTAGTCATGGGAGCGCAGTTATCGATGATAAACCAGTGAATGCATCTTTTGGCATAACAATGAGCATTACAGACGTTTTGAGACAAGTTATCCTTAATAATAATTGCATGGTGCCCTGAAATATTCTTCCATTGTCTTGAATTGTTGATTTTAAAACTGTTGTTACTTCTCATCATAGGAGTATGTTGTTGAAGATGTCGATGGAGAGATGACAGGGTCTGATTGGTCTCCCCCAGCCCTCCCAACTGAGCATGTTCAACAATTGAAAACATTGGGCCTCTTATGAGTTTGAATGAGTCATCATCTCTTTTATGACGAGAATGACCGTAGAAGTAGACTCGCCCTTCCTTTGTTTTCGTAAGCTGTCCTTTTCGTGAAGATCTGAAGTTGATTGATAAGTGTTAATTAATAGCCGCTCAATTCAGTTTGATTACAGTTTTACACTTGTGCTGAATTTCTGATACATGGAAATTTGTTAATTTCTGATCTGTATACTAATGTAAAGAAAATTGAAGAGGATCTTTGAATGCTGAATAACATATTACAGGTATATCATTGCCACCACTTATCCTTGATATATTGGTGCTGCCAGGCCAGTGTTGTTTTCTTCACTGTTTGTTGCTTTATTTAAACTTTGATACTCTTGCTAATGAAAGTATTTAACAACAAAATTGCGGCCGTATACAATACTCATGAAAATTGAGTAAAATAGAAAATCTTCCAACCAATTTCATTCGGTGGTACTATTTACTCATGAAAACAAAATTGAAATTCACGATCGAATAAAGGTTGCTGTGAATGTTCTGAATCATAGCTTTGACCTAATATTGATTTACATGGATTGAAACAAGGAACACAATTTTACAGTAAGCTTGATTCGACTGTTCCAAACACACGTCAAGGGCATTCAGACACAACACTAAGATACACTAAATTGATTGTTCAACATTAGTTCATTGACTATGGAACACCTTTGTAAAAAATATTCTCTCGAAGATTATAAAAAAGACAATTTCCTCTGTAAGTAACCCAGACTAAAGCGGAACTCTGGCTACATTCAGATTGATGATCCTTCTATTCATTTTTAATTGACGTTTTTTATAAAAGAAAATAATATTTGATTATATTTTTTATTCATCATTTTCAAAGTTCAATGTAATACTATTATAAAAAAAAAAGTTTAACTCCATCCATTTCAAAATATAAACAAAAGTGTGTCAAATAAAAATTGATGTATTTGGTTTAAAATTTAGTTCAAATACATCAATTTTTCTCTTACTCACTTTTACTTAAATTTTGTACAGGATGAAGTATGAGGTATTAAATTGCTGATAAAACCTTTCATATAATGACAACCTAACATCATGTGTGATCTGTGATGAATTCAAACCACGGCTCTTTAGTGTATGTTTAAAATAACAGTAAATGTGACAAAAATGGATCGACGGAGACTTGGTTTGAAGAAATTAAATTACTGTCATGGAAATGGTTATCTAACAAGCTGCAGAAGTTCATCTACAGTCTTTAAACCCCCTAGAATGTTTGGGAATAAAGATTGCATTTGCATGATGGGGGAGCCTTGATATCGGAAAAAAAGGTAGAAAATGTTGCATCGAAGTGGGAGCTGGTGCTTGGCTTTGTTATTTCACATATTGCTAGTTCATCATCATAGGCATTTTTGTTGTTCATTGTCGAATCGGTGTTAATCAATCTGCATCACTGGTTGGGCTTGAATTGTGAATTAAGGATTGTTTTTGTGTGTTCTATGTGTGCTTTTTTACTTCATTATCTCAATATCAAATTCATTTGTGCTTATTTAATCCAAGCTTTTTCATCATCAATTGTGATTGGTTTATTAGCAGCAGTGAGCATTTTGTTGGTGCAGTTTGGTTATGAGTAGTAGTAATAGCTCATTGTCAAAAGTAAAGGTTATTGGAGTGGTTGTAAGTGGAGTTTGGGTGATTGGTGCCTCAAACATTTTCATTGAGCTTTGTAATTCATTTGGGTGGTACCACTGATACCTTATCATCATAGTAAAATCTTGCTTGGCTTTAAAGAAACAGTAGATGTGAGAAAATTATAGTGACACAGCGCAAATCTCACACCACTCTTTCAATCGTATTCAAAATGAGCATGTACCATGATGGTCCCAGTTTCCAACAAAAATTCCTTAAAAACTAAGGATCAATAAAAGAACCACCGATGTATCTTTCCATATCAGACCATGAATTAAAACGGGAACATAATCTTGGATAGGAGAAAAGAACACGTTGCTTCCATAACAACAATATTTATACAATTATTTTGGAACCACTCTTAAAATATTTTTTTTTATTGTCTAAACGTTGTAACAAAATGGTTGTGTTTACAACACAACTTTCTCCTCAAAAAGAATTCAAATTCAATTCTCGTTTGTTTGAGAAGAAAAAAATGTCAATTGCAAGGGAAAAGAGTAAGACAGTCAAAATAAATGATCAAATAAACATGAAAATTTTATTCAACACTAAATAGTAAAACCCTGATAAAAGTTGTACAAAATAATGTTCCTTAATTAATTAAATAAAGATATATTGTATCATCATCCTATATATTTACAAAAAGAATAGGGAATTGAACCCAGAAATAGGAAGAACAATAAAACTAGTAGTAGAAAGAAAACTAACAATTTTTTTAGCTAACTAGCTAGCTACGTAAATCTTAATCAGAGACAAATTTGAATTTCAGACATATCTACGTAAGTGACTGGTATTACCACCACGTAACAAGAACAACACATAGGGAAGATTTTCATCATTCCCTTCAATATGACTCTGTTGATTTCGTTGCTGACGATGTTTTAACACAACATTATCTGGTAAAACTTGTTCCCTACAAAGTGGACATGTAGCAAAATAATCTTGCAACCATTTATCCAAACAATCCTTATGAAATGTGTGTTTGCATTTCAACCTCCGAACTTTCTCTCCTTCTTTGAATTCCGATAAGCACACGCTACAATCCCCGTGCGAATTCAACTTTTTGTTGTACCGAATCGTAGGGTTCTTTTCTTCGATGAATTTGATGTATTGGCGAGTTGTGATTGATTGTGTATCTGATGTTAGTTTCCAAATGAAGATTATAAGTTCTACTAACACGAATATTAGTAAGACTGCAATTTTGTTGCAAAGTTTTTGGAAGACCTTGGAGATATCAACTGTCATGGTAGCTATGCCTAATATGAGAGATCTCAAATTCAATCTTTATATATTATATGATATAATAATATATATATATATATATAATCTAACATATCATGTGTGTAGGTGCAGCCTAACAATGTACTATATATATATGTAGTAAAGTGGATGGAAAACTAAAGAAAATGATGTTTTGTCCTGGCTGCTTCGAGAAATGTACAACAACTACCAATTGCGTTGATTTATATAATTACCAAATTTCCTTTTTTTCCTCATAATTAACTTTGGAATATTTCTAATAAATGTAATATGCACGGTTCATGCATCCCCACTATAATTAAAAAACTGAAACACACGTTGGTTTATGGTAGTATATAATATAATTAATATGATTTTTTATGGGGTAAGTAGTATAGTATATAATACGAGTTTAATCATTACACGGGAAAAATATTCCATATACATGCAAATATTCAACCATATATATCGTCATATAAATATATGTATAGGTTTTTAAATTATAAGATAAAGACAATGGCCTTTTAGAAAATATTTGTTAAAGTACGATGGCTGTTGAACCAAATTGTGAAGTAGGCAAATATTGTATACTAGTTTAGTCAATAGTGTAGCCAGTCAAAGGAAGTGGACGGTATTTATTTAGGAAGAATACGTGCTCTTTACTGATGGCCAACTTTGACTAAGAAAAACGAAACATCGAGGATCATATTATTCATGACGCTATTTCAATAGTTAAATTTTTAGAATTTCAAAATACTTTTTTAAATGTAGGAGGGTTGCAGGGGTACCATGATAGTACTAACACAAACAAAAATCATAATTTTTAAAAACCTTGAAAAAGACAAAAACAATATTTAAAAGAAATTGTGCCTGCAATTTGCATCCAGTGCTCCACTTTGAAAAATGAATAAACCAATGAATAAGTTACTCTTCCTAAATACATACCCCATACCACTTTAAACATACCAATGAATAACTTAAATCATCGATAACTTTAATTATCAATGATAAAAAAAAATTAAATTGACATTTTAAAAAAATTTATTGAGATAAATCAGACAACATTTGTCAACCTTAGAGTATACTTCTTTTTAAGGTCTCATGTTTGATTCTTTCCCAACTTTAATTTATGGGGTTTGTTTAGCTTCTTTAAAAAAAAATAAACAATATGGTCAAAATAGATTGTTTGAATAATTTTTTCATAGCAAATTGTTTGAATAATGTACATAGTAAAATTGTGACATATATACATAGTAAATGTTTGATTATGAATGAATATTTTGCAACAAAAAAATACAAGAATAACATCCTATATTCGGATAATTAAAAGGCATAATTTTATTGATTCACTCAACGTCAAATATCTTAAAACCGGCACGATCACATTTAAAAGTGAAGAGAAAGTAATAGTGTGATATTTTTCCGTTTCCAAACAAATGTCATATTTTCATCATGTATAGTGTGAGGTTGAATTAAAGTGTGTGTGTTCAGTGTTCACATTCAAAGGTTGGAATGACATCTTTTTAGTGCTTTGACTCTCCACTATCATTGATCATCACATATTCATGTGAAGGCTATATCTGAAAAACTTGGAGCCTCTTCAACTGGATGAGGTACGTATGGTTATTAGATACATTTTTGTCATCTACATGTATGCCTCCGATCAATTAAAGTTTCATTAGGAGCTTTAGACACTCAACGTAACTTCTAACAATATTAGATGTTAGTTTGTCAACTTCATCAAAATCTTCAATTGTTTGATTTTCAAGAAATACCACATCACAACTTCTGATAGATTATTCCCTAAAAAAAAACTTCTGATAAATTATTATTGATCAATAATTTTTTTTCACACAATAAGCTATACTAAAAAAATATTTTACTTAAGGGCATTTATTACTTGTTAACATGACCCTTCAATTTAGTCAAAGTTTTATTAAAAGACTATTTAACTAAAACATCACCATACGCTCTGCCAAAAAAAATAGTCCTACTTAAATAAATATTTATAAATAATATATTTTATTAATATATTATTATTTTAGATTTTTTATTTTGTGTTGAATAATAAATTTGTCATTCTTTTGTAAAAAAAAAACAAATTGTCATTTTTTTAATAATTTAATTGTCTACGAGACTACATCAATTTTTATCATATCTAAGCTATTATAATAAAAAATTATAAAAAAAACTAATATAATAAAATAAAATTTAAATACGATACCATTCTCCTGAAAAAGATATCATATGAAATCATACTTTCAAAAATATGAGATTAGATCACACCATTTAATTTTAATGGTCTCCCTTCATATATATTCTCCATGGTATAAATGGTTTTTAGAGACCGGGACAAAACTGATTTAAATTTTGTCCCGATTCCAGTCCATTTAGAGCGTAAATATCACCTGGAAACTACCGCGTCCTCACATTTCGCAATTGCATTGTGTAATTGGCACCGTGGTAATGTATTGCAACGGTAGCTTATCAATTTTCTTTGATAAAAAATAATATAAAATATAAATGTCAGAGATATTGTGATGTTTGATGGGACTTATTTTAAAATTTTAGAAGAATGATATGAATATTTAAAAAATGAAGTTTAGTGGTTTAAATAATTGGAAAGTGTGAAATAATATAATATATTATGTGAGATCCATTTATACCACCCATATGGAGGACATGAATATAGATGCTCTTAGACACCTAAAAAATACTATGATCTATCAATTTATCATATTTTTTAAATTGCACTGAAATTGATTAAAAAATTAACCAATTTTTTTACTAAGGGATTTTTAGGGACCAGGACAAAACTATTAATGTGGTCTCAGTTTATTTCATGACTTATGTTCCTAAGTGGATTATCTCTATTAAAAAAAGTTTTAAGGACAATTTAACCATTGCTCTCCATATTTTCAATGGTAATGAATATATTATTGTTCTTGACCATTAATAATTTAGAGATCAATAGTCAATATCTTCGTATTATTTTGTTGAAAATGTTAAGCTGTTTTTTAAGGCACAAGTTAAAAAAACAAATATAAAAATATAATCTAAAAAATTGTACATTAAATATTTTAAAAGTTTAAAAAATTATTTTTCAATACAAAATTATCTTTTACCTCTAGTTTTTTTCAAGGGTCATGTTAACCAGTGCCCCCGGGGCATTAGTTAAGAAAACCATAAAGAAAAAATTTTAAATTTTAAAAAACATTTTATTAACTTTTAAGGGATTGACAACACAATTTCCAATGCAAATACATACTCTCTCCGTTTTTAAATATAAACAAAATTGAATTTTTAGGTTTATTTATTTAATGATGTATGTGGTTTATATTATAAACCACATACATCATCAAATGAATGAACCTAAAAAATCAATTTTAATTATATTTAAAAACGAATGATGTACTATATTTGGTTCTTAACTAGTGCCGCAGAAGCACCGGTTAACATTACTCTTTTTTCAATAGACGAAGTCTTATCGTTTATGCACACCCTAAGTTGACTTGACTTCCCGATCGTTAGTGTGAAAATGACATAAAATATATACTGTCCAATCAAATCTTAGATAAGTTGACCTAGTAGGGATATCCATTGTGGTAGAATTTATTTATAATGGTCATGGAATAAAAATAAATGAAGGAGGATAATATAAATTACCATGCAATAATGTCGGATTGAAAGATAAGCTCCTATTCTCCTATTAAACCCATTGTTTCGCCATTGCAAGGCTTTGCTAACATATAATTGGTGGCTAAATTCCATTATGCAACTCCTTTTTTATTTTATGATAATCTATCAGTCCATTAGTGCTTAACTTTTGAAATTTTTTTTTAATTGTAATACAAAAGCTAAATTAGCATATTCCACAATTAGTGGTCATTAAGTAGACTGTCTCCACTATGCATACTACTACCCCATCTTTAAATTATAATTTTTTTTTTTAACTTTAAAATTTATTAATAACCAAGTCTCTGCACAAGATAAACACAGACCGATAAGACAGAAAGTACTACAAAGCAAATATAGGCGAACCACATAAAAGAAAATGCATACACAGTACATCTTAAACACCAATGAAAAAATAAACCTCAAGCACCAAAACCAAGCTAAACCCCCACAAACAGACATAAACCAAAAGTTGAGCCAAAACCTCACACCTCCATCGCAAATGGCCACAGAAGTAAAATTCAAACACCTATCATCCGCTACTCACACCAAAGCCACTCCGAAAAACCATCACACCAGTCTTGGATCAACAGCTGGACGCACTGTAAAACAGAGATTGAGCTCACCAAAGGAGTTAACCTGCCACCCAAGAATGCTTAGATTAGATGACTTGGGTCTCTTCTATAGCTTAATCAATGTCTTGGGTTCGAATCCAGTCTTAAGCATATATACAACAACGTTAAAACTCAGAGAGAGTTACCAAACATTTGGGTCCTGCAAGGTTCGAAGGAGTAGTATACGCAAGTTGCGTGCGGATGATATATACTCGGTTTACACTAAAAAAAGATGTTAACCTAGCTACCTCCTAACACTTTGACATTCAAGTCGGTTTTTGAATGAGAGGTCTTCCAAATAAGATTATTTACATTTATTCAGATGCACGTGCTTATTTATCAATGGGATCATTGGGGAATTGAGAGGAAAGCTGTTGAGGAATCCTCAACATGAGAAGGTTTTACTGTTAGAATCAAATGGCCCATGCAATTTCTCGGATATAGTTTCTAAATTTAAAAATGGAAAATGTTGTGCACACTCTATTGGGGGTATATACACCTAGGAAGAAGAGGAAAAAAAAGTGACTTAATAAATGTAATAGATTGATGATATGGGAGAGAGATATAGATAAAATGATGTGTTTAATGAATGTAAAAAAATGAGATGTACATATATAATTTTTGTTTAAAAGTAGATGGACGATTAGCATAGAAAATGACTTGAATTTTAGTTTAGAGGCAGTGTATATATGTAATGGGTACGTAGTGATATGTAAAAAATTAAGATAAGACAAGGAAACTAAAGGACCCATACTTTTTCTGTAGAAACAATATCTTGACCCTAGTGGACACGAAACTGAGTAGAAACAATGTTTGGCTGCAAATTCAATGCCCAAAGAAAACTTATAAGTACTAGCTTTGGTTAATATATACATTATACAGTGATAAATTAATCTCATTCATATCAATCATGCATCCGCCTTGCATGCATGTGAATGTACCTAAATTACGAATTTGATGGTCACAAAGATAGTATAACATGTGAATGTATTTTTTGCATCATGCAAAATATATTAGTTTAGTTAGTATATAAGTGTTAAAGTTTCACACAATATCATCTTTTTTAAACCAAGCATAGAAGAGGGAATAATTATATCGCAAACAATTTAGGTTTAATTACACTTTTGACTCCCTAAGTTTTCAAAAATTATGATTTTGACTCCCTAAAAAAAACAACTTTTTCCAGGTCCCCTAAGTTTACTTTCTGATGCAATTTTGGCCCCCCACGCCAATTTTGACTAAGTCAACAGACAAGTGGGCGTCACGTGTGTAATTTTTTTTTTAAATAAAAAATATTTTTGTAATTAAAAAAAATTGTTTTTTTAATTACAAAAATATAAAAAAATAATTTTTAATTTTTTTTATTACAAATAAAAAAAATAATTACAATTTTTATTTTTTGATTACAAAAATAAAAAAATTTATTTATTTTTTATTTTTTAATTACAAAATAAATAAAATATTCAAAAAATACAAAAATAATTAAAACATTACACACATGGCGTCTATGTCAGCATTGACTGGGTCAAAATTGGGTAAGGGCACCAAAATTACAACATAAAGTAAACTTAGGAGGCCTAAAAAGAGTTGTTTTTTTAAGGGGTCAAAATCACAACTTTAAAAGAATTAGGAGGCCAAAAATATAATTAAGCCAACAATTTAATAAGCAGCAAGCAACATAGTATATCCGAGCCTGCAATGCCACTCCTCCCGCTCAAGGAATCAAAGCTGGCTTGTCATCTTAGCATCAATAATATCAATTGATGATTTAATTTATATGTTAAGATAGCAATTAACACCTTTAGTTAACCATGAAGCCCACTTCAGTCATTTAATATAATTGTATTAACATCCACTTCTTCTGTGCTCTAAACCGGTCACCATATTAATGTATATATTTGTGTGGTGTATACGTGTTTGAGTGTAATACAAACTGAAACATATATTTAGTTAACGGTTTGAACACATGATGCTGCACGCACAAACCAAATTTTAATTTCCATGACCATAAGATACTATGGCACTAGGGGAACAAGACATTATATTATTTTTTTGCTCAATTAATTAAATAAAACACCAATGCATGCATGGTTGTAAAGCAAAACCACAAACCATATCAACATTAAATAGTAACATTAATTAACGTGTTGCATGTTCCACATACTGATCACTACAGTATCTACTTCCAATCCCAACTCCTATAAATTCCATCTTTGGGAACACTAGTTTGGCAGATCACATTTCATAACTAGTTCAATTATATTCAGTCTAATTATTAGTCAAATAATTAATATAACATGTCTTCAATTGGTGCACGTTCAGCTGAAATTTTTGTTATGCAGAAGAGGCTGAAGGAAAAGATGAAAATAATGGAAGAGGAAAGAGTAAG
>Ga0209282_1000518_pt1 | contig 18666 bp, 3 predicted proteins | sample Mtrugardesep15_FD_187529 | JGI IMG/M metagenome (GOLD analysis project Ga0209282, IMG submission 187529) | Root nodule microbial communities of legume samples collected from California, USA - M. trunc garden sep15 (SPAdes) (version 2) | ecosystem: Host-associated > Plants > Roots > Nodule...
CTTAATAGATTTTGGAGTGAAAGGGAAGTGAGAAATCTACCACAAAAAATAAAGAAAAGTGTATTATCCAAAAACAAAGACGTGAGAGTGAGAAAGGAGAAGAAAAAAATGGCGAACTTAGCAACAGCCTCTGTTCAACTCTCAAACCCATTTCCACTTTCTTCTTCCAAATCTCTTCTCCGCAGACCCTTCCTTCTCTTCACCACACGAGCCACCGAACCTCAAACACCACCCTCCGATTCGGATCCATCCAAACCCGAATCCGAACCCATCGCCACCGGAGAAGACTTCGACAACCGCATTAACCAACTCCGTATCCGTTACAAGAGAGGCACCGGCAAGAAAGCAGAAATCCGAAAAAGCAGAAAATCTAATAAGTCTGCCTCGGGGTCAGGACCGGGTTCCGGCGTGTTTCTTCCGCCGGTGCCGCTGAAAGAACCGGTTTCCGGTGGATTGAAGGTGGAGTTAGGGTTTAGCAGATACAGTGAGAGATTGAATGGTCGAATTGCGTTACTTGGATTAACGGCACTGTTGTTGGTGGAGCTTGCAACTGGAAAAGGTGTTATCAATTATCACACACCTGGGACTGTGATTATTCAATTATATTTTATGGCTGCTGTTACTGCTATCTATGTTAAGCTTGAGAAAGAGAAAATCAGTGTTTGGCCTGATAATTCTTCAACTAATTAATGTTTCAGCATTTTCAATTCAAAAACTATGTTACTTTACTTGTTAATTAATTAATTAATATTGTTAAGCTTCAATTTGTACCATACTACAATGAAAATATATACTCCCCTTGTTTGTATATGCTTGATAATGTTTATAGATGAACTTCTTTTGCTTCATTTGTTACATCAGTCAATTGAAACATTTTATATATGTATCAAAATATGTGTTGATGAGTGACAGAGAAATTCTACATCTAAACTAATATGGGTTAGCACTTAGCATGATTATAGAGCAAGTCCAAGCTAGCTCACAATATGGTATGAGATGAGTGATGATGATTCAATCAAATGCAGTTGAGATTACAGGATGGGAACAAAAACTCAGCTTATACTAAAACATATTGGTCTGCAAATACAAATAGTGGGATTATGCTGGCACCGTGCACTTTCAACCATTCTAAACACTCTTTCAAAGGAGCAGCCTCTTTCTCATCGTTCGCTTCATTTTCGGAAATGCCCGTAGTGAATCCAAGAACCTGAGAGACGTAAGAAATTGGTATGGTTGGCTGATATGATTGGACATGCAGGTCACAATTTTATAACGCATCTTTTCAACATATAGATATGTGGAAATTAGATACATCATTTGCATTAGTCCCCCTTAAAGTATATGTTACTAACTAACTAGCTATAAGTGAAAAAAATTTCTCAATGCTCACCCATCAGGCAGGTGTTTAGGTGTTAAAGTGTGTGTTTGGTTGCACGTTTGATGACAAGAGATGCGTGTCTGCGGGTTTACTGAGACAAAGTTGTTGTGATTTCAACAAAACGGAGGTTCTACCTTAACGTGGAAATCTTGCCGCATAACCAAACAGAGGCTAATTTAGGTGCTGCTTTGTACAAAGTACAATCTAAAGAATGCGACGTAAATTTCTGAAGTTACAAGGCATTGGCTTTAGCAGTACTGATTTTTTCGGCACTTGAGAGTGTTTTTTCAGTATCAGGTGCTGGCGTAGCATGTAGTGCTGCATGGATTTTCTTTCATCTCAGTTTGATTGCATATATTGCAAGGCGCTGGCAGCAATTTTGGTGGTATCTCAACAATAGAATTCCTTAATTGTGTAATGATTTTTCTCTGTCAGGGCATGTTAAGGTTGTTCAGCTATCCTATTAACTGGCAGCCGCATCTTCAAGTCGTTTTCTTCATTATGTGTTTTCTTCAACTATTTCAATCTTGGCAATCTATGGGGAAAAGCTTTAGCTTCAAGAGTGGAATTGTTGGCAGCAAAATGCTTTGTTTTGAGGACATATTCAAGCTGTTCTTAGACTCACAAATGGTCCTTTCATGTATAGAGAAATTAAGTGCTCTTTAGTTGTGTGTTATTGGATCGCGTTTTTAGAGAATCCTTGGTCGTATCTCAAAATCCTAGTCCATTTGGTGGAGTTTTGGCTTTTTTTAATTTTGGAGCTCCCACTCTTTATAGCATATTTGGGATGTTTTTTTTAATCTAATAAATGTTAACTTTGCTTCTTAAAAAAAAATCCGAAGTTACAGCTGCCAAACTGCCAAGGCATGTTTTACAGCTTCATCCTTCTGTGCTTCGTCAGATAACCTAGCAAAGACAACATTAGACATTAACATTGGAGGCATTCCGACATAATAACTGAGACCATTAATACAATAACTCCAAGAAAAATATCAATGTGTAGTAATTGAAAGATTTGGTTATTTCCATCCAATTCTCTATCTTGTTTGTCAGATGTGAACAATGTTCACCCATACAGCCATAAATTTGAGCCTTAAGAACCCCTACTATTGCTACCAAACTAATCTTACCTAGACATAATTGCAATAAATTTTCAAACCACCAGTTACCAATAATACTTTCAAGATAAAATATGTGCGACAGAACATTTATTTTTAAGTCTGACGCAAGATTTCTCAATAAACCAGTCAGTTATCCACCAGAAGAGGGGCATTAACGCTTCTCTAGGCTGATAATGTCAAACAACACTTTATTCAAAATGGGACCCAACTCCCCAAGAGCTACTAGAAAATTTAAAAATCCCAGTAAACATTACGGTATTAATAATAGCCCAAAATTATAAGGGTTCTACCAAGAATTTTGAAGACTGATGAATTATGTAAGCATTGTAACACAGCTTATCTTGCCATTGATGATAGCAGTTCTCTGTAATTATTTGAATGCATTATAACACAAACCAAGTTGTAAGCAGCAAATTCCATATACGATCCCTTAATCCCTTCAACATAAAGAGCCTTTAACTGAGATTGGCATTGAAATCACACAAATGGAGTCGATATCTAAACGTCCATAGTAAGTTAAAAAAACATCCTTAACGTATAACAGACCGATCCTATTTCCAAAACAAATGATTTGAAATGTATAATTTAACACTCCACTTTGCTTGTTACATAAGTCACACACAAGCACAAATAAATTAATAAGTTATGCACGTTTAAATCCACATCCGCACTGAAACTCCGTTGTAAAACTGGCTCTTGATCATGCTGTCAGGATCGCGAGGGTGCTCGTAGATTCATTTACAATTTTACGATCCTCAACCATGTTTCTGTGCTGTGGTACACCTAGGAATGGAATGTCGAAATATATGAAGGATCACGAGGTTGAAGGTGGGATCGAACGATTCTTCCCATCCTTGCACAATTGGGCTTTATGTTGTATTTTAATGAATCTGTTGCTTACTTTTAAGAATTTAAACTTGACATCACTGGGTTATAAGTAGAATCTCAGGTTTGACAACATTGCTCTTGATGCAAATCACCTAATTATCTTTATGTAGCTCATTGTTCAATAGAACTTCAACTTATAAAAAGGGGTCCATTATAGTTTGAAAAGTATGAATGACTTTGGCCTAGTAAAAACAACATGAAAATTATTGTAGCTAGCTAAAATGGTCCTGCAATCTTCAATGACAGAACCATATCCTGATCTATAAATTTTACACTGCTTACATTATTAACAACTTATTTGCAATTAAGTTCAAAAATGATGTTTCTAAGACTATAAGCTATAATCAAATGTAGAGCATGCCAATAGGCAAATAGTGCCTTGTACTTTTCTAGGAACCTTGACTGAGAAGGAAAGACCAAGGACCATAGCAATGCAGGCTGAAAAAGCATTGGACATTGTGTTATTTACTACCTTCATACGATGCAGGTGAGATCTAGCTAGCTCTTGCAACAATTTCATGTCATCCTTGGCATCCAATTCTTGTAATTTTCTCATATCAACATAAAAGGCGAATTTTACTTTAAAGAACCATTTGAAATGCACATAAGTTTGGTACTTTAATAAATAATTTGCACCATGATTTTGGAAGTCATTACTTAAGCCAAGAGAAAATCATTGACCATGATTTTCTTCAAGCAATAAGCTGATTTTAGGGTGCCTTATCTAGTGATCAGTTGGATGCAAAACTGAGTTTCGAAATGGATCAAATTTAAGATGTAAACATATTTCTTTGTCTCAATGGTTGGTTAATCCTAAAGCATATTTTTTTCGAATTGACTAGTATTTCCAAATTAATTTGCTTTTTAACAGTAAGTTTTTTTCTTCTATAAATATATGTTTCAATTTCAAGATTAAAAAGCAAGAAAGGTATAAAGATATTGATACATGATGAAAATATAATTTTCAAAAAAAGTACAACAAATGTTGTTTGTAAAGAAGTGTTTCAAAATGTATGACAAATCCTTCTTCATATCTGTATATTTCCTATAATTTCTTCTATTTCTCATGTAAATATGTTATTTATACTAGCGTAAAGATCGACACTTTTGTATCTATCATTCGTTATTTGTATTGTACTAACACCTGTAAATTATAAACATGTATTTTATAGGAATTAGGAAACTAGTGTTCATATCCGTCTGTCCACTCTTTTTATTGCTCTAATACATATAAGCTACAAACAATAGTTTTTAGGAAATTTTAATTTTGATTAAAATTAGGGATATAGATATTTTGCACTTTCGTATTGTAACAAATTATACTTATCTTGTTCAAAAACATTAATGTATACTAAAATGGTCTTGGTTGCATTCAAGAAACAACGAAAATGACTCATGAGGGAAATTTTCATTCTGGATTTTATGGGAGTATTGGTTGGTCGAATGTGTTACATGTAGAGATTCAAGCTCTCTTAATTGGCATCAAATTGTGTTGGCAAGCTGGTTTTAAAAAAGTCATTTGTTACTCCGATTCCCTTCATGTGGTCAAGTTGGTAACTATGGAAACACATCGCTATCACCATTATGCTAATATGGTGGAGATTATCAAAGATTACATGAAGAAGGATTGGAGTTTTCTTTTGAAACATACTCTTCGTGAAGGGAATGCTTGTGCGGATATCCTTGCAAATATGGGAGCCAACTTGGAGACCCTTTGATTATGGTTAATGAATCTTTTCCTAGTCTATCTTTGGCGCTTCTAGCGGACGCCCAAGGAGTGTCCTTTATTAGGACTTAGTTTTTGTTTTTGTTCTTTCTTTTTTCTTTTTCTCTCATGTAACAAAAAAAAACAAGGAAAATGACAAATCATAGATGGGGGCTTCGCAACCCTTACTATCAAGTGCAGCTAAGTTACTTTCTTTTAAAACCCTAACTCTTTTTTAACTCTTGAATTTTCGTGGTTTCTTTTTATTCTTTTTGATTGTTTTGTTCTTTGTGTTTCGTAGGGTGACCTACACAATTTAATTTTTCGGTTCTTCTTTCCTTTTTTTCCTCCATATATTGTTTATTTGAATACAAAATTGAGTGAAATAATTTGCATTTTGTTGTATAAATTTCAAGTATTGATTACATTTTTTTTATCAAATCAATGAAAATAAAATGCAAATCAAGATTAAGACCTGAACATGTTTACACAAAAGAAAGAAAAACACATCCCTAAAGAATTTAAATCTTCCTAATGTTGTACGTGTTCCCTACTTTTGTTTTTTGTTTTTTTGGTGGTGGCCGGGATTTGAACCCCAGACCTTACATATATTATGCATTGTCCTTATCAACTGAGCTAAGCTCACAGGGACTCGCTACTTTTGCTTTGATTACATCCTTTTTGAAACGAGTTTGTATGGTCTTTGATTACACCCTTTTTAGAACGAGTTTGTATGTGCTCACTACTTGTGCTTTTTGGTGAAACTTGTCTTTGTTTAAGGGTAATTTTGTCATTTTGCAGTGTAACCATGAATACATGGGATGCAAATATAAATGTTCTTACTCTTTTCACTCCAACTTCCAATAGAGGTATTTATGTATCTTTATGATGTATAAATCACAAATCCGAGTCAACCAGTTATATTTTTTTGAATTAATTTTCATTAAAAAGAAATTTCTAAAAAATTATATTACGCATTTCGTCTTTTTCATCAACTTTGTTCATATCATCTCCGATAAAATCCAGAAATTGATAAAAACCCTAAAATTGATTTGAAACTCATCAACTAAAATATGAGGATTGATGTTACTGGTATCTCTAAACATGTTGAGATCATACACTAATGAGTTTCAACAAATACATTCATGGATTATATGAGTTTCAAAATGACATTGGCGAAATTATTGGAACTAGCAAAGGAATGGTCTCGGGCTCTCGGCTATGTTGCCCTTCCTCTTTGGTGCAGTTAAGTTACGTTCTTTTTAAACCCTAAATATTTTCCATCTGTTGAATTTTCGTACTTTCTTTTTATTCTTGTTGATTGTTTTGCTTTTTGGATTTCGTAGCTTTAATTTTTCGTTTATGCTTTCCATTTTTTTCTTGTGGAACTGAGTAAAATTATTTGCATATTTTTGGTATCATTATAAAGTACTCTTTTACTTTATTTACTTGATCCAGTGAAATTTGCCAATTATAACGTTTTTGTGATTTCATCTACTGTTTTCATATCATTCTTGGGTAGATGTTGGGTTTGATGTTCTTTATCTAGGTTTGAAAATTGTTGTAAAGTGTTAGAGATGACTTTTATTTTGTGTGGAGGTGGGTAGGTGTGTATTGTGGTGCAGTTTGGATCAGCTATGAAGCAAAAAAAATATTCAATCCAAAAATGTAAATTGACACGTTTTGGTTTGGACAACTCTAACAAAAACCAATCTGCTCCAAAAAATATGTGTTTTGGTTTTTTCTTTTTTTGGAGGATTTTTATGCGATTTAGTTAGAATCGGTTTAAGGATATTCAAATTTCAGTTTTGCAGAAAAATCTATTAAAATTAATATTATGAAGACATGGTGAACTTGTAGATTTGATGCTAGATCTATTAAAATTAATATTATAAAGACATGGTAAACTCGTAGATTTGATGCAAAATATAACATTAAAAATTAATAGTTAGGAATGAAATAATAAATTAAGTTTGAAATAATAAAAAAAACTAATAAAACTAAACTAATATTAGAATTGATAAATATATTATACTGATAAAAAAAAATTTATGTATGCGGTTCAGTTTGAAAAATAATCTAAAATCCAACCAAACTAAATCCAAACATATTCAATAAATTTCAATTTTGTGCAGTTTTTAATTTTTTCTCCTGGGGTGTGAAAAAGTTTGAGTCGAAAGTTATTTTGGTTACTTTTTTTCAATTTGATGAAGGCCAAATCAGTTTCTTGGTTTCTTTCAGCTTCTAGATTTATTTTTAAGGATTTTTTTCTTATATTTTGAACCGAATGGAGTAACTTGTTAAAAAAACAAAAGAGTAACATTACAAACATTTAACGTAAAATGACATACAATTTCACCAAAAATGAAAATGCAAACTAGACTTTGATCATTGATTACTTACAGATTACATTGATGATTCTGACGTTGCCGTTATTGTAGTTATAGCTAAGCTAAGTCTACTATAAATAGGTAAGCACTTACATCAGGCAAAACCTTACAGTCTGTGTCATTAAGGATAAGTCGAATTGTGTTATGAATACAAGTCAGTGTCACTTCTTTAGTTAATTATGACAGCCGCAAAATTATGCTAATTACCACGAAAGATCCTGGCCGGCATCGGTGGAAATATACATTATAGCATGCAAATGTCACGTTAAATAATAGTCAAGGTATTTTTTTAGGAAAAATAATAGTCAAGGATTTAATTAATTAAAAGTTGGGTCTTATTAACCAGTGTCCCGACACTAGTTAAGAAATTCAAAAGTAGAGAAAATTGTCTTGAAAATATAAACCATTACTTTTGACCACTAATTATTACACCACTTTTTAATAAAATTTTGCTTCTTTTGAACGCTTAATCAATTCCCAGGGCTAGTAAACATTCTCTTTGTACATTTCCCATCCTCACCCAAATTTAAACTACAATACAAAAGTCATCAATAGATATTACTATGGAATTACTATGGAATTACTATGGAATTAATTTGTTATTATCTCCATTTGAAATAAAAGTCTAAAGTACTCCCTCCGTCCCGGATTAATTGAGCTATTTGCTCATTTCACACATATTAAGACAAATGTATTTAAAGGAGAGAGAAAAATGATTTTAAGTGTTCTTGTTAAGTATTGATGCATTAATATTGGGAATGATGAAAGTAATATTAATTAGAGTTATAAAGGAAAAAAAGTAATTAATATGTATTGGAAAGTGAAATGGCTCAGTTATTTTAGGACACTTTTTTTTAAAAAATGGCTCAGTTATTATGGGACGGAGGGAGTAGCAATAACAGATAAGTCATGAGAGATTTTTCCTCATCTGTTTACTTTTTCTGCATTTACTCGTTTTTAGGTTGGTTTATTTTACTTTAGTGTGTCTATTCATTTGAGGGCCGAAACTGACCAAGTCATAGCAATGATAAATCGGTTGGTTGAATGATTAAATGTTGGTAGGAAACCAGAAAAGAACCAACAGCACAGCACTCCAATAAATAAGCACTAAATTTTTAGAAACAAGCAGAACTTCTCTTCAACCACACCACCTACCCTTGCCATTTGTTTATAGGTTCAGTTTCTAGATAGATAGCAAGAGTTTGGTCCAATACCGAAGTCCCAACTAAATTTTACTTGTTCAGAGCAACTTTCGTTTTCAAATTCCTTCCTTGACAAGACAATCTGCTCGCATTTTCATGCACGCTGCTTTTACAACCAGAACTTCATTTTTTTTTCCACCACTTGGAATGACTTAAGCTTAAGCTATGCAGCAAGGAATAATAATAACTGATTAATTTATTACTAAAAACTAAGTCTAATCTTGAAGATGAAAAACTGCAAAATACAAATTCTATTGTCCTCCAGCAGAAGACTATTCGGATTAGGGGGAAACCATTCAAAATCTTTTCCTCTTCACTCTGGAAATATCATCAAAACTGTCATCACTCCAAACTTGTCCACCATGCCTGAAATTATCTTCCTGCTCATCCATGTTTCTTGTTCTTCTAGGTGGCCCAGTTCCATTCCTACCCTTGATCCTTCTATCAAAGTCCCTTTCCCTCAAGTTATTGCCTCTCTCATGAAAATCTGAATCATCTGAACAGAATCTATAATGTCTAGGTCCGTCTTCAGCATTTAGATGAAAGTTCTCACCCACATTGTTATTACCATTGTTATAAGGAGGCCTGAAAGAACGCACAGGACCTCTTCTTTCACCAAACCTCCTCCTCTCCTCACCATTTCCTTCACCATTGTTAATGTTAACCATCCTACCAGAATGCATAGGCCCTCCACTACCAAAGTATTCATCATCATTATCAGATCGATCTCGGGGATCTACAACATCAAATCTTCTGTTTCTGATTAAAATTCTACCAGATGGACTCCTATTGGAAATGACAGACCTTGGATGACCATGGTCCCTTGCAGAGTCAATGTCCCTCATATCATTAGAAGGTCGTGATATAAATTGAGGAGAGCCATGTCTCCTCACCACTCTCTCCCCAGTGAAAACAGGTCGATCAGGGGATCTCATTCTGTCAACCCTGTATAATGGTGATCTTCTATGAGTGATTTCAGGATGTCCACCAAAACCATCTGGAGATCTTCTTCTGGGGGATCTCCTTCTAGGAGATGTCCACTGACCGGGTGAACGACTCCTCGATCTGATGGGTGATTTTGAACGCATTCGAGAAAGACCACCCCTTCTCTGCATGGAAGAAAAATTCCTACCCCTTCCTCTTCCTCTTGAAAACCGACCATCCATTCCCTCAAATTGTTGGGGACGTGTATACACAGAATCTAGAGTATCATCATTAAAACCTCTCATAAATTTCTCACTATGCCTCATGCCACCTAACTCTGAACCATCGCCTCCAATACATCTACTATTAGGACTAACAGGTCTTTGATTCCTATGACCCATTTGAATGCCATCTCTTCCTCCTCCTGGTGACCTCCTTCTTGGTGCAATATATGAGCCATCATTCAATGGCTTTCTACCTAACCGACCATTAACATATGAATCATCAGGTCCAGTATTATTGTACTCCAGATCAGTATCAGCAATAGCAGATGAATATTTTGACCTTGCACCACGGTACTGTTGATTTGGACCATTGTAAAATTCACCAGAATACTCACGTTCAGATTCCCAGTCACCACGACCTCGGCTATTAACTCTTCCTCTACCACGCCCAAAATTCAATCTAGAATTTCTAGTGGACATGTCTTGATGTCTTTCTCTTGAAAATCTGTGGGGAGCATCAATGTAAACTTCATCCCTGAAAATCAAAACAGGAAAAGAAAACACTTAAGCAACTGAATACAACTCAACAAGGGCAAAATGGTAGTAGTATATATAGGACTAAAAAGCTTACCTTCCTCTGTATAACTTGTCACCATCAAGTGTGTCAGGAAATACATCTCTTCCAGCTCGAGTTGGCAGCGATCTGCCTGAAATAGGCCTAGTTTTACTAGGAGATGACGAACTGGCCGCTCGTGACAGATCTATGATTCTTCCTTGATTACTACTGTTAGTAACATCTTTGGTTATATCTTCAGTATTAGCAGATCCTTCCCTCTTTGGAAAATCTAAGTCAGTTTCTCTAACAGTGTCAGTTGTTTTCACAACCTCATCAGCACATAGAACATCTATCACATGTCTTCCATCAGTGGCTTGATTGGAAGTTTGTTCAGTCTCCTGAGTTTCAGAGACTATTGTTCTTTCTAAAAGATCTAGTGGTTTCCCTTGCAAAACATTAACTAGTCTCTTATCAGCAGCAATATCAGATTTTTCACCATCCATTGACTCTTGCACACACACATTTTTATCAATGACTTTACCAGTTTTCTCATTCATTTGAATGTCCACGTCATCTTTACTAACTATTTCATTGTTGATTACAGTCGTATTGTCATTTTCCACCACACAAGATAAAGTGGGATAATCACTACTCACCACCACTCCTTTCTCCACTGGTTTATTATCATAATTACTTGAGTCAGGATGTTCAGTTTCTCTTACCTCGCATATTGTATCCTCCACTTTAGAAGGCTCCAGTGGTTCTCGAACCTCACCATCCTCATAATCATCATCTTCAGTGTATCGCTCAGTGTCTACAGCAACAGTTACAGCATGGTTTTCATCGGACTCGAGACCAGAACCAAAAGAATCATCTTCCAACATATCAGTTGACAAAGTAATCTTTTCTTCATCACTAACACAGCCTACACCACTGTCTCGTGCATCAGTAGGCTCATTCATGAGGTTCAATCTGCAACCATCGTGTTCATCGGCAACTTCTTTCTTGGTTACAATAGAAGAATATTTCAAGCCAGGATTAACCATAGGATTAGAAATAGCAACTGTTACCAGAGGAACCTGCTCAGAATTTGAGGAAACTGCATCACATACTTTCTCAACATTGACTCCTTTAGCACATCTATAATTTTCCGGTTGACCTACTATATTTTTACTGGTAGTTAATACTGCTGTACAGACAGGTTTCACAGCAGGATGAACCGCCTCTGCAAAAACTTGTGTTGAATTCAACATGACTGGCACTGTCATGTAAGATGAACATAATGACATTTGAGGCAACACTTTACCCAACTGATTTGTTGTGGTACTCACTGCTGTTTTGGATCTTTCTTGACTACCCTCATGACTTGGTTCAGATTTAATGAATGTAGAATCGACCTTAGATGGCTTGATAATTGAATGCTGAATAAACTCTTCTTTGACAGCAACACTATCTAATGAACCTACAAGACGGGCATTGGCTTCTTTCAAATTCTTTTTCAAGTTCTCATCACACGGTTCTGGCTTTACCAACCTAACACTAGAAGTATTTGCATCACCAGCAGTAGCTGCCAGACTTGGCAAACTAACAATAGGAGCAGCAACACCTGAATTTAGTTTAACAGATACTCTAGAGGGCTCCTCGCCATACTTCTGAATAAAAGGCGAAAGACATATATTACGTGGATCCGCACATTTATACTGCTGTCCATACAGACCTGTTGAAGTAACAAAAGCTTTGTTCTGACTTTCTTTGCGTGTTTGATTTACAGACACAGCACTTGTTGGTGGTGTCATCCCAGTCGAGCACATAAACTGTTTCTCACCAAGTGCACTGTGACTAATATTCAACCCATCAATAGAAGTTTTAACAGAACTGGCATCACTCCCTTCATCCCATGCATCCATTGTAGTATTCAGATCCCAGTTTGCCCTGCTAGAATGCACACGAATAGTGTCACTATCACTTTTAGCATCGGTATTTGAACTGTGAGTACTACTTTCGTCCTTGCTTAAAGATAGTTCTAATGAGACAGGTTCTCCTTTCTCCATATTGGGTTGTATATTATTAATATCCGAACTTGTAACTGATGGAAACAAGTGCTTCTTCATGCTTAAAGATAAAGTAGTACTTCTAGGAACTATAGGACTCTCTTGCTTAACTGTGCCTTGAACAATTTGTTTACTCACATCCGCTCCAATGCTAAGTGCTAGACCATCTTTTGCAGCCAATGGGAGTTCAGGATTTGCCTTAATTGTTTGGGATCCTGAATTTTTCTCACTACCTTCATTGAGCATCACCTTTTCTTTGCTATTCACAACATCCAAAGTAGGGTTTGATTCCTCTCGCTTGGGCATAATAAGCAAAGAACTTTTTTGCACCATGTCAACATCGAAACTTGATTTCTTTTTTTCAATTACCGGGTTTCCAATGGTATCAGATAACCCAGCAGAACTGGTAGAAAGGGTTGAACCCAGTGATGTGGTTGAATGTTCCTTTCGCAAAGCATGACTTTTTTCCTGAACCGAAGCCTCTTCCAAAGAAGCTTGAACTGAAGGAGGGAACCTCCTTTTCTTGATAGGTGCACCTGCAATACTGACATTTGATAGAGTTGATCCTTGAGAAGTGCTTGAATTTTCTTTTTGTTGTAACTCAGTTTCTTCCGTACGAGGAGGTGAAGGAGACCGAATCAAAGGCGGGTACCTCCTTTTCTTGATTGGCACACCTGCAACTAAATCACTAAATTGCCCAGCAAAGGACTTTATCCCACTCTGTCAATATAAGATCAAGTAATCAATATCCAAAATAGAACAAATTGGCATGGTTCTCTAATCAATCAATCGTAGTTAGCTGTAAATCAATCAGAAAGGAAATAAACACCTCTTCACGGCCTGAGATGGGCATGATTCCAATCTTCGCTATAAGAACGCTCACAAGTCAAAAACTTTCTTTCAAACTACTTCAGTTATGATGATGATGATTCAATAGCAACAAATCCTCAACAAAAATATTGAAAGTTAACAAAAAATTCCTGCATGGAATAAACTATTCTTAAACATTCGTTCGAGATCTGTAATACTTGTTCCACTATCCTTAGCCTCAATTCAAATAAAGTAGCGGGAACCTGCAAAAACAAAACATGTAAAATCTTAAACCACCTTAAACCATTGATCAAAACAAAACAAACAACCTATGAAAATTAAATTACACCAAAATATCAATAATATACATTAGATCCAAATTCAATCAACCACGTTATCGCAACAATTAACAAACTAACTAATTAATACTTGGAAAACATAAAAAAGACTCAAAGTAACACAGCATAAAAAAACCAAGTTAAGTAGTATGAAACTAACTACCGACAAAAAATCCACTCAAATTAACGAACAAAAAACAAACTTTACCAACCAAATATAATGATATGTTGGAACAAGATCTGTGACGTTGAAAAACAGAACAAGAAAAAACAAAACCCATTGAGGGGATTTAGAAACAGAAAACTAAGAATCAAGTGGCGTGAACCGAGAAAACCCATGAGGCAAGAAACAGATCTAAACCTATAAACAAAAAGCGGAAAATAATGTGTAGGGGAAAGAATCAGCATCGTTAAAATATATATATACCGTAAATTGCAGGCCACGGAAGAATCAAACAAAGAGTAATAAAAAAATTAAGAAAAATAAAAATCAGATCTTGACGATGAAAAAGAGGAATAGGAAGAAGAAGAAGAAGATAATAAAAACCTGATAAGAAAAACAAGGTTGTGATGTGAGAAAAAGGGTTTTGGTTTTGGTGTTGTTCTGCAACTTCCACGAAACAAAGATATAAACGAATCTCTTATTTTCTCACGCGCGCACACACTCGCTCTCTTTGAAAACTAGGGTTTGTGATTTTACGCCCAATTTATTGATTATTGATTGAATGAAATTATTGACTTTGTGAAAAAAAACAACAACTAGTGGAGGCTTTATATTCTTTTTCCGCCGACGTGACGCGTCAACTATACAATGCCACGTGGTGGATACTTCGTTGTTGATTCCTTATCTTTTAATTATGACCGTTTGATCAAAACTATAGACTTTTCTTCTTGGACCCTACCCACGTGTCGCATTCCTTCTACCTAATCTTCTCACGTTACCTTCCACTCAAATTTTACGTTTTTTTGGTGTAACTAAAAATTATTTATTTAAATATTTTGTGGACAAAAGAAGAAATAACAATGATGAATGATAATAGAACGTTTTCGTGTACATGTCAACTAAAAAAAGTATATCCTAGAAAAAACGTTTAATTTGTTTTTTTATTTTAAAATAAAAGATCATTTCAGTAACCAATTAAACGGAGTAACCTCTACAATCCAACAAAAGGAGGGCATGAAGAAAATTATCGTTGGAATTAACCAAAACAATGTAAAAGGTGGCAGCATGTTCTTTCAAAAAGATTAGCCTCTCGAAAGAAGTAATGTATGGAAGTAGACAAATCAAAAAGATTTAAAAGATTAATAACCTTATTATCAAGAGACCTTTAAGATATGTGATGGAAGTGGTTCGATTAAGAACCGTAATCCGTTTTGATTATAACATTGTTAATGCGGAGGTGATGAGCTATTCGCGTAATATAGATCAAACCCAACATCTTAGCATCATGGAAATTACTTTGGCCAAGTTTGCAATACAAGTTTTGGCCAAAATCACCACGAGAGTTTCTAAGTAACTCTCCACAAGCTGTATTGTCGTCCCCTTATACGTTGAATTTAAAGCTACCATCTGATGGAGGATCCTATCGAACAAGAATGATATAGCTAGATCTCTCCATGTAAGTAGGAGGCTTAACAATGCTCTCAATAACCATATGAACTTCACTTCTAATATGAAATAGCCAATTTTATCTGAGTTCTCACAATTTATTAAACACTAGTTTATTTTGATCCTTCCACGAGGCATTAATCGAGACACCAAAAAGGTTATCCAATTCAAATCTCATCCAAGATATTGGGTATGGAAAGTGTTTATAGAAACATACTCTCTCTCTCTAACGTGTAGGTCTCACAAATAAATGTTTGTTAAAACAACATTTAGTATTATTAAAGTTATGATTGGTTTGCGGGAAATTTAAGTACAAAGTGGGGTATGGGAAGGACGCTTTCTTTTAGACCGATAGGTGGTTGGGAGATGAAGTGTTGTGTGTTAGGTTCCGACGTCTGTTTGATTTATCTGATAACAAACATACATCGGTGGCGCAGATGGAGCGGTTAGGGTGGGGAGAAGGTGAGGGCACTTGGCGTTGAAGGAGGAACTTTTAGTTGAGTGTCAGGTCTTGCTTTGTGTCGTGTCTTTGTAAGATTGTTCTTCATATCTCCATGTTTGGTCTTTGAATCATGTTGATGGGTATACTGTGTGAGGCACATATAGCATCCTTACTAGGGAGAATCTTCACCAGGAGGTGGCTATTCTGGATATTATTTAGCAGTTGCATATTGCTTTGAAGGTGTCTTTGTTCGTGTACGTTTATTTTTTTGAAACGAAAGTGTGACGTTTATTGCGTGACATAGTTCCTACTAAAGTTAACTTATTCAAACGCCGTATAATATCTTTCGAAGAACAAATGCGTGTTTCAGAGTGTGGCCAGATTGAATCGACTGATCATCCTTTTTTTGTATTGTACTTTATATGGATCTTTATGGTTTGATGTGTATTGTTGGTTAGGCATTGTTACAGTTTTACCCCATAATTTGACGGACCACTTACAACAGTTTAGGTTTTTTGTTGGTATTTCTAAAACACATCGAATCTGGATGGTCATGATTTGGTGTGCTTGCATCTGGATTATTTGGAAGGATAGGAACAACAAATGTTTTGCAGACAAACCAGCTTCCACCCTACGGCTTATTGAGAGCGTTAAACTTCTTTCTTTTTGGTGGTTAAAGGCAAAAACTGACAACTTTGTTTTTATTATCATAGGTTGTGGCTTAAGTTAATTCCGATTTTTATACTTGTTGTTGTGTCACTGTTTTTGTTGTAACTTGACCTCTAGCACACCATGTGCTAGGGAATCATAATATAATTCATTTTCCTTTTTTCTAAAAAAAGAAGATAATTATTGCTATTGTTGAAATGTAATGATGTGTTGCTATTGACAGAGGTGGGATAGTAAATATGTAAAATTATTGCTATAAGATACTCGTTAAATGAAAATTTATTTAATAGTATAACCTGAATAAGAAAAAAAAACAATCCAAAAAAATCACATATTCTATTTGTATAGCCATATGATCCTCGTTAGGGAAACTAGCAAAGAAGAATAACAAGTTAGCGTGCAAGTTGTCACAAAACAACAAAGTGAAAGAAACTTTCTTTTTGGCCAAGAAAGTGAAAGAAACTTTATTTTAAAAAATAAATAAAATACTTTATTAAAAAAAAAAATGTGTTGAAAGAAGCGTTCAATGACCTATGCATATTGCATTATGCATATCATTGTTGAATGTATGTGTTGTTCCACTTGTGACCCCTCCATTTTTTATAAGTTAGTGGCTCATAATATAATAAGATAAGATAAGTTATGTCAAAAAATATAATATTATAAGGCAAGATATATTAGAGATCCGCAATTTTTTCTTCAAATCCAAAAAAATATTATTTAGGTGACTTGAATATAGATATATTTGTAGACAAAAATACTATGTCGTTTTATGTTATTAACATAAATGTTGTGAATTTATTTGCATATTTATCCCTTTTATTTTTTGCGACTTTGAATTTATACTATATTGATACACTATATCATTTTGAATGAATAAATATTGTGTATTTTGTAATAAAAAAAAACAGTAAAATGAATATTGTGTATATTATAAGATAAGGTTATGTAAAAAAAATATACGACAAGATATACAAGAAATTTTCAATTTATTTATTTATTTTGTCTTTGATGCCGTCAACGTTGTAGATCCAAAGACTTAATTATTCAGGAGACTTGAATATAGTTATATTTACACAAACCAATATATTTTGCTGTTTGATGCTATTAACATAGATGTGAGTTTGTACGCATATTCATCATTCTTGTTTTTAGCGACTTTGAATTTGTATTATATTGATGTACTCTATCAATTTGAATGAATGAATATCATGTATTTTTGTCAAAAAAAAAAGTAAAATGGGGAAAATTGGCTATTTTTTTAAAACACTACTAAGTTCATACGGTGTCCGTCTATCCAGTTTTTTGTACTGCACTAACGCGTGTAATATATAAACAATGTTTTATATAAATTTTTATTTTGATTAAAATTATATGTATAAATTCCTGTTACTTTTAAATAGTAACAAAGTATGTTTATCTTTTACCAACAATATAATAAATATAATAAAAATTGATATATTTTTCAATAACATTAATATAACAAATATAATATGTCTCAGGTTCGATTATTCTCAATGTCAATTTCGGTGGAATAATTTAACTTCTTAAAAAAAATATCAACATATAACATTCTTAAATGAAAATTTATTTAAGAGTATAACTTGAATAAGAAAAAAATCAACCCGAAAAAATCACATATTCTATTTGTATATTGGTATAGAGTAACTTTTAAAGTTGCATGAACACTTTGGAGCTTCTAATACATTGGGATTAAAAATCATATTTACGATGAATTCAATCTCCTCGAAGACGGATGTAAAATATGCATTAACTCATTTAAACTTTCATTTTTTGAAAACTCAGTAGTCGGTCCAAGATAACTTATTAATTTGAGTGCTGATTGAACATGTTTTGAGGTCTAAAAGAGACTTTAAGGTGATTTTTTTGTTTTTTATTTTTTGTAACAAGTGAAGTTTTTGTGCGAGAGAAATTAGCATAAAATAACAAATATGATAAAATTAAAAATATTGATCATTCATAATAAAATTTCATTATAACCTAAAAAAAAATCAAGAATTTGCCACACAATTGTATTTTCCAGGAGCAAATTCATATTTTTTTTTAAGAAGTAAAAGGGGCCTGTGTATAACTAATTCATGTAGTAAAAATTCAATATAACTTAAAAGAAACCAAGAATATGCCACACAATTGCATTTTCTAGGAGCAATTCATTTTTTTTTTTAAGAAATAAAAGAGCGTGTGTATAACTAAATCACAGGAAGAAGGACAAAAAAAAAAAACTGAAGTAATTGATGGTCAAAGGCCTCCACAGGTTTCAAACACAAGAATTAGGATTGACAAGCCTTAAGACCATCTCGATTACAAGCAACAACAACAACCAAATCTTATCTTATTA
>Ga0209282_1000519_pt1 | contig 18648 bp, 11 predicted proteins | sample Mtrugardesep15_FD_187529 | JGI IMG/M metagenome (GOLD analysis project Ga0209282, IMG submission 187529) | Root nodule microbial communities of legume samples collected from California, USA - M. trunc garden sep15 (SPAdes) (version 2) | ecosystem: Host-associated > Plants > Roots > Nodule...
CAAAAAAATTTACTTTGATCATTTAATATGTGAGGAATTGTTATTATAGTCTTTTTAAATGTGTTATTATAGTTTTATTTTTTATCGGAGTTCAGACCTCAGACCTTTTATATATTATGTATTGTCTTTACTAACTGAGTTGCGTTCACGACAACTTATTATAGTTTTTTAATGTATATAAGAAATGCAAACACATAATTAATTATCTCTTTAGTTAGTCAATTTAAATTTTAAATGTATTTTTTATTAATCAATTTAATCTATAAAATTACAAACGAAAGGGACACTTGAGAATATTTATAATTTTGATACATAAATGGATTATAATGCAAGTGATTTGCAAATATAATAAAAATAATTGTTTATCCAATAATTATAATTGATACTCTCTCATATTTTTTTATAAGCACCTCCTACTTTTTTTACCGAATATATTAAGAAAACTAAATGGTGAATTTATTGTGTCCATTTTATATATGAATTTTCTTAAAATAACCTTTTTTTTTATATTAATGTGTATAACTTTAACTTTTCATCTTTTAAAATAATAATTTTTCTTTACAAAAAACTTTCAAAATATAAATAGTATTAATAAAATGTATGTTTTAAAAGATAATAACAAATGCATCTTGTAATTTGTATAATGTTTTTGTTAGAATACTCTTATATTTAAGGTCAAATCTTTTTTATTTAAAGGATTTATTACTCCCTCCGTCCCAGATTAATGAAGCTATTTGCTCTTTTCACACATATTAAGAAAAATGTATAAATGAAAGAGAGATAAAAAGAGTTTTAAGTGTTGTTGTTAAGTATTTGTACATTCTCTAATTTCTTAAATGCAAAGTGAAATATATTGAATTGGGAGTGAAGAAAGTAGTATTAATTAAAGTTATATTTAAAAGAAGAAAAAAAGTAATTAATGTTGTATTAAAAAGTGAAATGAATCAATTTTTTTAAGACAATATATTTTTGCAAATGACTCACTTATCATGGAACGTAGAGAGTAACTAAAGACACAGAGTTAGCCATTACTAATGAAACAAAGACACTGCTTAAACAAAAATAAATTTTTATATTTCTAAAACTGTATATATGAACAGATTCCTTAACCAATATATGAACATACTCATAAAAACTAAGAGCACTTAGATAAGATGGAACATGTCTTTTTTAGCTTAACTAAGTTCATGGATTTGAATTCAACCTCGGACATATAACAGCGTTAAAACTCTTAGGGAGAGTCTATCGTCCATTTAAGTCCCACAATATTTCAGGAATTAGTCTCTGCAGTTACACACGGAGGATACCCAATTTTAAAAAAAACTTTCATAATTGAAACTGAAATGATTATAATTTGCAAGAACAAATCATGATATATCTAGGGATTAACACTTCTTTTAAAAGTAACAGTCTAATGATGGTAAATATACAAAGTCCTACTGTCTACTCATATGCAACTATATAAATGGTTGATGATCCCATTATATTCCTGTCAGACAAGGAAGGGCAAATAAGTCATTTACTTAAAGGTGTTGTCAATCAACAAAAGAAAGAGAATCAACAAAAAAACTGATTTTATATTATTTTATTTTACCCCCACCTATTAACTTTATCTGTCTGCATCAATCATCTCTCACAGTCATGCATTTTTCAAATTCAACCTATTTCCATTTCCACAAAAAACCCTAAAGTCCAAACCACTGCTCCTTTCTCATTTTGATAGGGTAAATTAAAGCAACACAAATTTTCCATATAAAAAGAAAACTCTGCCAATTCCTAAAAATGGATTTTTGCTATAAAGCAGCTAACATCACTACTTATACTACACTTTCAAGTATTCTAGGAGTTATCAAAAAACCAAAAGAATGCAAAGGTGTAGCCTCATAGCCTTGTTGGAAAATAGTCTTCACTCTCTCTAAACTGTTCTTAACTGTTCTTTTACCCCTTCCATCACTCTCTCTCTCTCTCTCTCTTCTCTCTCAAAAAACAGTTCAATAAAAGGCCTCTAGATCGATCAAGATCCAATCTAATTTAGTCATGAATTCATTTGAAGAATTCAACTCATCGTCATCATCAAAAAACATCATCAACTTCACCAACACAACAACCTCAGAAGACAACAAAAACATCTCAAATTTCACATCTTCTTCTTCAGGACCACCACCAACAAACACTCTAAGTCGCTATGAGAATCAAAAAAGAAGAGACTGGAACACTTTTGGTCAATACCTAAGAAACCATAGACCACCACTTTCACTCTCAAGATGTAGTGGAGCACATGTTCTTGAATTTTTAAGGTATCTTGATCAGTTTGGGAAAACTAAGGTTCACTCACAGATTTGTCCATTTTTTGGTCATCCAAACCCACCTGCACCTTGTCCTTGTCCTCTCAGACAAGCTTGGGGAAGTCTTGATGCATTGATTGGAAGACTAAGAGCTGCTTTTGAAGAGAATGGTGGGAAACCTGAAGATAACCCTTTTGGTGCTCGTGCTGTTAGACTCTTTCTTCGTGAAGTTAGAGACTCTCAATCTAAAGCTAGAGGTATTAGCTATGAGAAAAAGAAGCGTAAAAGACCTCAAATTCAACCACCACCACCACCATCAAATGCAACTAATTAAGTACTAAACAATGGTATATATATTATTCTCTCATATTTAGCATGTAATATGTTGTTTCATTCTGTTGGACCAAAATATATATATTTGTTTCATTCATTCTAGAGTATATTTGGATTAGTAGTGAGTTTAGATAAATCACAGTCAAACACCTGAAATTTGTTAAAAGTTATATTTTCAAGTTTCAACTATATGAGGGTGTTAGGGTATGTGATTTTGTGACATTCCAAACATGCAAGTATTAGCAACATTTAAGACAATTTTTAAGTGATTAACGCAATTCAAATACACGGTTAATTTTATGTTTATAGTAGATGATTAATGAATATAATATGTGTCTAAAGTAGTTAATCATTAACAACAATTTTTAGGTGTTCAAATCTACTTGAAAATTGCAAATTGAACACCTAAAAAATTTATGGTTAGTATGAGAAGGAAACTAGTGAACATTAGTCACTTATTTGCACTGTGTTAATTGTGGTTCTCCAAAAATAACCTCTCAATTTAAATGTTATTCATTTTTTTTACTTTTATATTTGCTAGTTGTGTGCAGAAGTTGTGATTTGATACTGAGTGACTGCACTATTGGGAAGGATACCCTTTGGAATTGGATTACCCTAAACAGAAGAAGCATGTACTCTTGGTAGAAGCAGGAAGCAATGGTTGAGTGTTATTTATTTTAGCCATTAAAAATGACACTGAAATGGCTCTATGACACTGCTAAACTTGTAATAAAATGTTTCCATCTTAATTAAGATGTTACATGACGAAAATAATATATGGATTTCAATATTATGTTCTCATGTGTTCCCTGGATCATGAGGTAGGTATAATGTGGTTTCTTCCTTCAGTTACTTTGATGTCTTGATATATTGCTTAGGCTTATGAAATTGGTGATTCAATTATATTTCAGTCTTTAATTAAACTATAACCATAGGTGAACTATAATTTAATTTTTATTGTATATTCACTTTTACTTTATTTTTGCTAGCAAATTTTGAATTTATATAGACATATATATCTAAGATCTTTTATGAGAAAGAATGAGTCATAGTATACTATATGAAAATTACTTAGTGCATATTTGTGGTAGGATTGTTATAATTACGATGAGCCGCTTGGATTTCAATAAAACTACACTTTAGAATAAAATTTATGTAAAAAAATAGGAAAATGTTACCTATACAACTCAATTGGTGTATATACTTTGAGAAAGGAAAATGTTACCTATACAATTCAATTGGTGTATATACTTTGAGAAAGATAGAGATAAGAGGAAGTGGTGTGATAAATATTATAGATGATAATGTGAAGGAAAAAGGAAGATAAAGAGAAATAAATTGATGAATAAGAGTAGAAAAATTTGAAACGTCAAGATATAAACTTCTATTTCATCCGGTCTTGAATGTAAGAAACAAAATAAAAATCACACATATTAGGAAAGTTGATTGACTGCATTTAAGTCATTGTAAAAAATATCATTTTTCCTATTATGTCCTTGTCTTGGAAACATGACTTTTGAACTCTACCAATAGAAAATATTTGAAATGCGTTAAACATGAGAATGTGAAACAAATTGAATAAAATCAATGAGATTAAAATTGAAATAATGATATTAAATATGATAACTTTTATATACTTTTGCTTACATTTAAAACCAATAATTTTTTAGTTTTGTTTTTTACCTTCGAGACGTACAAAACTAAGGTGTGACAAACTATCTCATTGTTTAAACCTAAACATAATGATTTGTTGCATTATCCATATTATACTTTGATTTCAGGGATGAGTTCTTTTGGTAGCTTTTCATTCTTTATGTTCTGTTAGTTCAGTGATTTCGTGTAGTTTACTTTAGTTAATAATCAGTTCTTAGTTATTATAGGTATTGGTATAGGTATAGCTATATAGAGTCTGATGAGTTGATATGATGCTTCAAACCGTCACAAGAATTGGAAGCATAGTCATGCCTCGGAGTTTGCATCTAATTGGTAATGCGTGCGTGCACCTTTCTTTTCGTCAAAATAAACATGAAACTGGGTGCTGCCAGTGCCAATACACTACACTACACACACTATATGTGTTACTTATTGTTAATAACAATTAGTATATTTAGGATATTAGTTAAGGAAAAAAAAACGCATTTTTTATATTATAAGAGTTTGAGTCCGTGAGGTTTGAATCTTGAACATCACAAAAAAAATATTTTAACAGTTTGACTACAAAATTTTATTATATTTATTTCCTTAACTAAGTGTCATAGAGACTCTAGTTAGTATTTTCCTTTTTAAAACTTTTAAGACAAGTTTTTCTTATATTTATTATTCTCTTACTCTCTTTATTGCTTTTGTTTAATGAAGAGAGTTAAGAAAAAAATTGTTATAAAACAGTTGTACATGTATTATTTGTTCACAAGAAGAATCCACTAATGAGATTTGCCGGTAATATTTTTAGTTGTGTTATTTAGACACAAATCGATAGTGTATTCTGACACTTTGAAATAAAGTGTTAATGTATGTTGAAGTTGGAATTGGGAAAATAAAAGAATATACAAGATAGAAATCTCATATATACATTAGGTTGATGTCGAGAAGCGTGTTCAAAAAACATTTTTGGAATGATTCGTTTTAAGGAAAGCTCGTTAACCTTCGAAATCTTTATTTGTTAAACATTTTTAACTACTAATTTTATTGGTGATCGATTTTTGTTGAATTATCTGACCGACTACTTTAGAGCATTTTACCTTTCAACTAGGTTTTCTCTAAAAAAAACTTTAAACGAGCTATAGGTTTTATTAACAGCAGTGCTATATGGTACGAAAAAATGCATGTACGGAAATAGACGAATGACCAATTTGTTCAATTTTTATGAAATTAAAAACTAATCTAGTATGCTTTGACGAAATCATGGGTAATGGGTAATAAAAAGGCTTAGCAATTATAACATGATAAGTATTGAAAACAACCAATTTACAGAAGACATGGCTAAATGGCAAGCAATAACTACTTTCGTTAATTTTCGTGCTCACCATCCCGTACTATTTATCATTATCCTTTTACTAATTCACCTCATGTGTCATGTATCTATCTAGCTACATGTATATTTCTGTATATATGTACTCCTTCTGACCCGCCTTTGGACAAGATATATAAATTTTTTCTGTTTACAATCTGTAGCAGTACAGTACCTATCGACATACATGTATAAAAGTATGTACTTTTGTTCGTGTGTATGTAGCATTTTCAGGTGATTTCAGATCATACAAAAAAAGTAAGTCTTTGAACAATTTTGCTGAATCAAAATAAGGCAATAAAATGTAGTTTAAATTACTTTGACCTAATAGTTTGGGTTGTTTAATATGGACCCGATTTAAATGTAGATAATATTAGTTATAGTAAATTTTAATATAACAATTCTTTATATCATTATTTCTCTCCAAAAAAAAAAAATATTTACATCATTATATATTTTTTATTACAAAATTGATTTTTTACGAGAAAAAAAGTAAGATCCACCTTTAAATCATTTTTGAGAGCTTTAAATCATTTTTGAGAGGTTCATATTAGACACACCTCAATATTAAATACTTTATGTTAATAATGTATGATGGATTTGTATCCAAAAAAAAAAAAGTATGATGGACGCTTTTACTAACGTTCATGAATGTAAAAACATGAGAGAAAGTAGTGAGACAAAGGGTGAGAGTTTGGGGGAGGGCCATCGTGGGAAACATGAGAGAAAATATAATCAACCTATCACCTGGAAGCAATGTCCAAAATCGGAGGAATGGTTTTATCCAGAGATTGGATCAAAGGACATTTTTCTTTTTATATCAAAACATCCTTGATGAAGTTAAAACCATAGATTTATGGCATCTTTTTGTTAAGTTTTGGAAGAGTATATGAGGTGTTCATTCCTATAAGGTGGATGGGAGGGAGTAGATGTTTTGGTCTGTTTAGTTTAAGGAGGTGCAAAATGAGGAAGAGCAAGAGACCAGACTTCAAAATGTTTGACATGGTCTTATTAAAATTATTGGTTATTACCTTACTCGTATCCCCCATATTTTATGAGAAATTGAGTGATTGCATGGTCTATATAGCGTCTAATCGGTGACTATTTACGAAATTAATTAGTTTTGATTGTTATTTAGTCATTTTGAACTAGTGATATTCGTTTTGGTTGTTTTGTAGAACATGTTGAATATTTGTTGTGGCGATACAAGAAGATATTGTTGAAATATTTTATTATTTTATTATATTTTAATATCATTATGTGTGCAAATATCGTAGTAATAATTATATTAGTTATTTATAATTGTGAGACTTAGTTGATTAGTGATCAAATTAAGTAATAAGACTATTAGATTTCTAATTAGTTAATTAATTAAATATTTGATTAATTGATATGGACTCAATGAGTGGATGTCTGGATGACCCATTCACAAAATAATGGGAAACCTTAATGACCATCCAATATAAAAGAGGCTATAGTCCCCAATACATGTACACAACAATACATTATCTTCTCCCCATCTGAAGAGAACTTGAGGCATAAAGGTATAAGTTGAGGAAGACTCAAATCAACCGCCGCTAACCTTTTGTTGTGTATTTTAGATCATCACATCCTCTCTTTCTTTATCGTTGTTGTTGAGAGAGGGCTGTCATGAAAGTTTTATCCAGGTATTCCTAATACCTTATTATTTATATCCTTGATAAATCAAACATGTCGTAGATCCGATCATAATCATGTTCAATGTTTCGTTTGCTTCCGCTATTGATTCATGATTATTGAACATGTCTTATGAAATCTGTTTTATTAAGACTTAAATTTCTAACAGATATATAGTTGGAAACGAGTTTGACGATGTATGGAGATGCAGTGCTAGGAAAGAATCCTGGAGATGTATCGTTTTAACTTATGGTTGACCTTCCTTCAAATCTTCTACTAAGTTTTTCAACTTCTCTTGTGCTTCTGATGCTCTTATATATGTTCAGACCTAGTTAAAGTTCAGTATATGGTCCTGCACACTTAAACATATATTAGCATATGCAATTGTTTTTTAATACTTTGTTATCATCAAAATTTTAGAGGTATTGTACAAATTCAATTTTGTTCCAACAGAGACAAAATGTCATGATTTCGCCTCGCGTGCTTTGTGAATATAACCATGCGCCAAGTGCATATCATGATATCAACTTTTTCTATTTTCTAGTGCATCTAATGCATAGTAGGCTGCACCTCCCGTTTAATGCACAACAAGCTGCACTTCGCACATGATCATTTAATACTTTTGGTGCCTATTGTAGGATCCATGTGCCCTACATTCCTTGTGAATAGAGATAGAGAACAATGAGTAATTACCCGACTTCGTTCTTGAATTTTCACAAATCAGCTAAATTTGTCCCCAAATTTTTTGAAATATCTATTTAGTCCTTGAATTTTACAGACGTCCATCAAAATGGTCCCTCCGTCCAAAAGGTCCGTTAGTGAGGATGATGTGTCCTCTTGCATGTTATGTTGTCCAGTACACGTGTCAACAAGGCAACCACGTGTACAAGGACTAATTTGATGGAAATGGTTAAAATTGCAGGTTTAACTTTTCAGTTTCATTTTTCTGTGTTTCCAATTATACCCCTACATATAAGGATCGATTTGATACTTATTGTGATTATTTAGGGATTGATTTAATGGATAGTGTTATAATTTAAGGTCTGGTTTAATTGATTTTATTCCAGGGAATGAATACAAGGAGATATGACAAGAGAGGACCTGTGATTTCAAATGACAGGCATAAACAAACACCAATGAGGGGTCGTGCTCCACAAAATCCAACTGCTTTTGGAGTTATTAGAGTTCCATATCCAAATTACGGGTCATCCGCTTCTACTCAACCCTAATACATGGAGTTTATCCCAACCCCAAGATTTCTAAAGCAGTGATGCATGTTCAAATTATGCTTTTGGACTAGTTTAATTAATGCATTTTGGACTTGTTTAATTAATGTTTTTTGGATATGTAATTACTTAAGAACATCAAATGACTTGATGACTATGTAATGTTCTTTTTTTGGCTATGTAATGACTTATGAACATTCAATGTATGACTTTTGATGGTATTTTCAACAATATTAGTGGATGTCTTTTTACCTTTTACATTGTTGAGCAAATGTATGCACCAAGGATCACAGTGATCTTTTTTTGTAAAAATTCAAGGATTTATTTGATGGTATTTTTACTAATTTGGGGATCGATATGATGGATAGAAAAATAATAGAATGACCAATTTGATGAAAATATTTTGACAGAAAGAATGATTTCATTCATTGACAAGCATATATAAACACATAAAAAAAATTAGCGAAAAATCGGGCTGTTCACATTGCTCCTATCGATCTTAATCAACCTAAGCTCACTTCCTACACAATCAACTTTATTCATTAACCTTCACAGCTCTTCTCTGCCACTATCCTTATGCTTTTCCATCAACCTTGCATTTCTTCCATGACCAACACCTTGCATTTCTGAACAACAAAGCTTGAACAATAACCACTGATTTTTGGATTTCGAATTCAATCAAAAAAAATTAGGGTTTTAAATTTTTTGAATTGGGGAAGAACTTTGTCATCAATTCATGAAAGAAATTTTGAGGATTTTTAACTCTGACAAATTATAACATCAGGGTTCCAAATTTATATATTTGGGGAAGAAATAGCAGTTCATAAGAAAGAGATGTTGGAGAAAAAGATATGTTGGGCATTTTACAATTTTCTGAAAATCCATCAATTTGATCCTTGGTAATTTCATCATTTTCGGCCAAATTAGTCCCTGCTTGTGTGGCATCTGACGTGGTATGCCTCGTAAGAGGTTAACAGTACATGTCACCTCCGTTAACAGGCTAACTTAACGGAGGGACCATTTTGATTGACATATTGAAAATTCAGGGACTAAATAAATATTTCAAAAAATTCGAAGATGAATTTGGCTGATTTGTGAAAATTTAAGGACGAAGTTGGGTAATTACTCAAAGAACAATCCTTGTGAATTGAAACTTATTTTTGTTACTTGACAATGATTTGGTACACTTGACATTAATTACTCAAATAATGATCGTTAATCTTTCAAAAAAGATGTGTAATTTTGTATGCAATTTTACACAGTGAAAATGAACTCCCTAAAACAAACAACGACTCCCCTGTTAATAGGAAAAAAGATGAAACTATCATTTACGTTGTATGCATGTCACATGTCCCTTTAACTAACTTGAAGCCTCCTTTGCAATTTATAGTTATTTTGATTCTAATGCAAGTTTTTGTCATGCAACTTTAGTTTGTCGCAAGTATTTTATGATGAAATTTATTATTTGACATTATCATTTATGACGCTAAAATATAGTGTATAGTGAAAATAGGTTACACAATTTTTTAAGAAAATAAAAAAATTGAGTAACTTTTACGAGGAAAAAAAATGAAAACTCATCATTTAGTCATTTAATATTAAAAAAAAAAATTAATTTGGATAAACCACTATCCAACTCAACACAAACCAAAAATTAATAATTTTGTCGACCCAAATAATACAATGAATGGTTATTTTACTTCATCAAACCAGAGTATCTTATATAATTCATGTCTTATGTTTGATCAAAATCAACTTAAACCAACCCACGTACGCCCTTAATTTTTTTTAAGGACGTACGCCCTAACTTATACACTTTATATTAAAAATATTTTTTTTTGGTCAATTATTGTCATTTCAAGAAAAACTATTTTTAATTGTCTTGACCTATATATAATATTATACTATAATATAATAGTATAAGAAGATAGACAAACCGTAAAATCAAATATCCAACCTAATATTCCATCCCAATTTCACTTCAAATTTCCTATACCAAAAAACAGTTAAAATCTCATATATTTTTCTTTGCGGTGCGTTAATACCTCACCTCATCTACTCAAGTGGAAAACTTTTCATTCCATTTATTTTATTTCAAGATATCATTTCTTTTTAATTCCTCAAAAAAAAATCATTTATTTTTTGTTACAAATTTTAAAAAAAATCTTTAAATCAATACAAACAGATAAGATTCTCAATATTTCCCATAAAATAATAAAAATTCTGTTTGAACGACGTGACATGATTTTGAGTCGCAATATTTGTGGCATAAAATAAAGCCACCGACTGAATCAAAGAGCTGGAAAACGCGGTTCACTGTCAGTGTTAAGTGCAAACCCACTTTCTCCAAGTGGAATCGCGGTGGTAAATTAATTCACATGCTTTACCTTTTTCCTTGAAACGGAACTCATCAGAGTCAGAATAGACATAAACGACTCTCAATAAACATTAACAAAATTATTTTTACATTTCATCGATTATCCACAAAATACTTTCATTCGAAAATTAAACTTACAACTTTGCGGTTAAGTCAACTTCTTAACGAGTAAGTAAGTTAGCAATTAATTAATGATTTAATTGATTAATCTATTATTATATTTCTCCATAAAAGTTGCTACCTTAATCACAGGTCAATTTGCTGTTTTTGCAAACTGTTGCTACACACTTTTAGGTTGGAAAACACACCACCTTAAATTTCACACTGTCGGTTATTCTACTGTCTCTCTATCTCATTCTCACACACATAATTAAAATACAAACACTTGTTGAGATCTCAATTTCAATCTCACTCTTTTTTTTTTCTTTTTCTTCTTCTTTTTGATAAAAGCTTTTGTTTTTCTTTGACCCAATTGGATTCTAAGCTAAACCCAGTAAGCTTTTTCTCTAATTCTATTGTTTTGCATTGTTTTTTGCGATTGTAATGGATCTGGAACATTCTACTATGTGGTTTTTTTTAGTTTGTTTTGGTGGTTCTAGTTGTGAATTATGATGGTAGTTGCCACTGATGTATTGAATTGAATGCTAATGTTCAGTACCTTTGAGCTTAGAGTCTATTATTTCTATGATTATAACTTGTTATTAATGAAAGTTACCTTTTTCAATGCTAGTGTTGTTTTCCATTATGCTAGATCTGGTAGTTCTGTTTAATTGTATGGTTATTATTTGTATTTATTGTTAACATGATTCATGGTGTTTGATTTTAATCCTCAATTGCCAATTTTGATTTTCCTTAATTATATTTTTGCTAAGGATGTGTTCACTTGTCACTTTATATCATAAATCATGTTTCTTTATATGGGGTGATTTGGATTGGATCCATCATTTTGACTTGGTCTTTTACTGTCACTTTACTTGATGACTATCATGATTGTCATCATTCACTTTTATAATTTTGTATTATTTTCCCTCCTATGTAATGTCTAGTCCAAACTCCAAAGTATTTGGTTAAAAAATTGAAATGAATGAGGAATCTTGTGGATTGAGTTTTAACTTAATGTTGAACTGAATTGCAATGACTTTCAGTTACACTCTAGGATTGTATATGTTAGATCACCGATTTGCATTGGATAAAGAAGATTGAATTGGTCTCTTTATTTGGACTGTTTTCCTTATCTTAGTTTAAACTTTTTCGTGATGTAAACATATAATAAAGATCTGCAGGTTACTTAAAAGTCAAGTACTGAATTCGCCGATTATTGTTTCCTTCTTTAATTGCAGGTTAATCATTAAGTCGGTGTATTGTTTTGTGAGGAAGTTACATAATTCTGATTTGAATTATTGGTGTTGCGACGTTCAGTTGGGTTTTGGATTGTGGATTTGGCTCTGAATGTCTGGTCAAGCAAGATCCTTTTAATTGGAATTTAGATCTGAAAGTTGGAATTTGGATCTGTATTGATTTCAAGTTTCAACTAATAAATGTCGAGGGGAAGATCTGATGGGTCACAAAAGAAGCGCATAGTTGCTTCCATCTTTGCTGTGACGGTTTTTATTGGTTTGCTGTATGTGTATGGTGGATCCATCTTTGGTTCTCAAAGTAGTGGTTCATCTGCTCTAGAATATGGCAAATCATTAAGGAAACTCGGGTCATCATATTTGGGTGCGGATGATGACAATGATGGCAAGCAAGATGAATCTTCATTGAGTTTCGGGCAGGTTGATGAGGAGGACAATATTGTTCCAAAGAGTTTCCCTGTAAGTCTTATTGTAAGCTTAGACACAAGGGACATCCACTCTATTTTTGCTTTTGATAAGATTCTTAAAATTAAATGTAAATGGAAAATTACAAGTTTTGAAAAACTGATTTAGTGTCCACATATAGTAACTAAATCAGTCAACAAGAGTCATGTTTGCATAATAAAAATAAAATTAATTGTTTCCTGTATAGATAAGTGGCCGCAATCAAGTTTTTGCACATCATTCAGATTCAGCAATATTTTTTGGCTCATCGTCAATCATGTGATATTTATAATGTTTCTTCTTTTGAAGGTTTGTGATGATAGACATTCGGAGTTGATTCCTTGTTTAGATAGACACCTTATCTATCAACTGCGGATGAAATTGGACTTGTCTGTGATGGAACACTATGAGAGACATTGTCCTCCTGCAGAAAGGCGCTACAATTGCTTGATTCCACCTCCAGCAGGATACAAGGTGAAGCTTTATTAAGAGTTGATGTTGTTAGAATATAAAATAATATCTTGATATTATGTCAGTATATCTAAGCTTATCCCTTAGGATCAAATTTTAATCTTAGAGCATCTCAGATTATCTCCTAGGACTAGTTTACATATTTCTAAATCATTATCATGATTTCTTTTCTTATGTTCCTATTTATTCAGGATTAGGAGTCTTGTAGTTTTTCATTTTATGATATGAAGAGTCTTGTTGTTGTATTCCTATAACTAGGGGTTAGTGCTTAGTCTTTTGTTTTAAGTTAGCATCATGTTATTATTAATCACATTCAAAGTTCTTATTATTTCTCTCCTCTTTTTATCTAAAACCCATAACTTCAACAAATGTAATTTTCAATGTATCCTCTGATACATATGTATTATTTTAATCCGAGTATTTGTTATGTCTCTAATGTTTCAGGTCCCTGTTAAGTGGCCAAAAAGCAGAGATGAGGTGTGGAAAGCAAATATCCCGCATACTCACCTTGCACACGAGAAATCTGACCAAAACTGGATGGTTGAAAAAGGTGAGAAGATAGCGTTTCCTGGAGGTGGGACTCATTTTCATTATGGAGCTGATAAGTACATTGCATCAATGGCAAATGTAAGTCTGCATCTGGCTTTACCTATGAGAGAATGATGAATATATATAGTTTTCAGATGGAAGTTCTATCTGATAATATCTGTGTTTATGCAAGTGTCCATACATATTCCCTCTACTTCAAATGAAAACGTTTTCACAGTTTTTCATTTTCATTGATGGTCCAGAAATTCCAAAATAATCCATATTTTGTTTTTAGTACATTAACGTAACATACATGGTTTGAAGTGTATTTAGTAAATTTAAAATGATATATAAATAGTTTGTTTTAGATAACTACACCTTATATTTTATTGCCATCGTATTTGCTTCACTCCTATTATTTCTCCTCCCTTTTTTCCTTTTGTCACTATTTCATTTTTTGGAATTTTTAATGCATCCCTCACACTCACACCCAACTATGTCATTTTAATACACTTTTATATATTATAAGCTGTGCATTTATATGCAACTACCTTGTAGCTTAAGCTTCTAGAAAAATCGGTCCATACCTTATTAGCTTAATATACCCGATTCATAATTACTAGACATGAGAAATTTTCACTTCATAAAAGTGTGCCTATGCATTTTGCTTGTTCATACTATGAGGGGTTGTATGTTTCCATTCAACTCAAGCATTTTTGAAGATTAGATATGCTCATTTTCTTTGAATGAGTCATTATCATATCATGTTTGACAATGCTGGTTGTTTGATGTATTCGGTTTATCTGGATTTGCTTGCATTTCATGGATAAATCATTTTCTTAACAATCCCAGTTTCAACTTGCATTGGCAGATGCTTAACTTTTCAAACAATAATCTAAACAATGAAGGAAGATTGCGGACAGTGCTTGATGTTGGTTGTGGTGTTGCAAGTTTCGGAGGATACCTTCTTGCATCTGATATCATTACAATGTCCTTGGCACCAAATGATGTGCATCAAAATCAAATCCAATTTGCCCTAGAAAGAGGAATTCCTGCATATCTTGGTGTCTTAGGAACTAAGAGACTTCCATACCCAAGCAGATCTTTTGAACTTGCTCATTGTTCTCGTTGTCGAATTGATTGGCTTCAGAGAGATGGAATACTACTTCTCGAACTAGACCGGGTTCTCAGGCCAGGAGGTTATTTCGCATACTCATCTCCAGAAGCATATGCTCAGGATGAAGAGAATCTAAGGATATGGAAAGAAATGAGTGATCTTGTGGGGCGTATGTGTTGGAGCATAGCTTCAAAAAAGGACCAAACTGTTATCTGGCAAAAACCTTTGACAAATGATTGCTATAAAAAAAGAGAACCTGGTACTCGCCCTCCTCTATGCCAGTCGGACGCAGATCCTGATGCAGTTTTTGGAGTAAATATGGAAGTTTGCATAACACCTTACAGTGAACGTGAGTACTCTTTTTTCTCTTTGTTATCTGTTGGCTTTTTGTATTCTATTGCTCATAGGGGGAATAGAGATTTCTCTATAATATCAGTTCATAGATATTTCTTTAGTAGCATGCTCATTTAGTTTTTCCTTTTAGGTGTATCTGTCAATGTATATGTATTCTATGATTTCTATGGTTCATTCTGGCTAAAGATTTATTATCCTTTGACTACAATGGATTGTTTGATTTCCATCAAGGAAACAAAATGGCCCTGAGAATTGAGTATTAAATGGATTTTTTAATAATTAAAGATTTTTTTTAGAGGTTTAGCCTTTATGCTATAAATAACAAGCTGAGTTTGAAACTTACCTACTGAAACTTATGTTTGATTTTATCAGATGACAATAAAGCTAAAGGTAGTGGCTTAGCTCCATGGCCTGCAAGATTGACCAGTCCTCCTCCTAGATTAGCTGATTTTGGCTATTCAAATGAAATGTTCGAAAAGGACACGGTAATTAAAAATTACAATTGAACCTCTTGTTAATGATTTTTTATTTTTTTAGTTTTTATTTCTAGCATAGAAATTGTGTAGTAACAGTATACATTTGTTGGCTTACATTTTATCTTGTGGTACAGGAACTATGGCGACAGAGAGTTGATAAATACTGGAGTCTCATGAGTAAAAAAATTAAATCAGATACGATAAGGAATATTATGGATATGAAAGCTAACATGGGTTCATTTGGAGCTGCTCTTAAAGACAAGGATGTATGGGTGATGAATGTTGTACCTCAAGATGGACCAAACACACTTAAAGTTGTATATGACAGAGGCCTCATAGGCGCCACTCATGACTGGTATTAATTCCAGTTTACTTCAATTATAAGTTTATTGATATCCTTCCATTCCAATATTGTCAATTGCAGATCACAGAAAATAGTAGTTTGTTCAAATTTAGCTACACAGTAGTTTTGTAGCCCCTCTGCAACCGCTATTTGACAACATTTTGTACTAAATAGCGTATTGTAGAAAAATAATGATTTGTTCAAATTCTGCTGCACTATATTTCATGCATTTTCTTCTGTGTCAGTTTTTGTTGGTAGTTCTAATGAATGATGAGAAATTTGATTCGAAGTTTGAGTCCTGACTAACACGATGCATCTCGAACAGGTGTGAAGCATTCTCAACATACCCTCGGACTTACGACTTGCTCCATGCATGGACTGTCTTGTCTGACGTAGCGAAGAAAGATTGTAGTCCAGAGGATCTCTTAATTGAGATGGACCGTGTGCTTAGACCTACCGGTTTTGTAATCTTCCGTGATAAACAGCCAATGATTGATTTTGTGAAGAAGTACTTAACTGCTTTGCACTGGGAAGCAGTTGCAACCGCAGATTCGGGTTCTGACTCAGTTCAGGATAGTGATGAAGCTGTTTTTATCATCCAGAAGAAATTGTGGCTAACTAGTGGAAGCTTCAGGGATACCGAATGAATAGAACAAACATGAAACAACCATTGCATTTTCATTTTTTTTTAATATATTATCTGCTGCTGCAAAGGGATCAAAGCACTTCCCAAAGTGGTGAAGCAGTAAGCAACTTTACATAATGTTTTCTTTTCATTCTATTTCCTTCTTTTGATTATCATTTTTGAGGTAATGATTCAAGTTGTTATTAAGAAATAGGCATCACGCTTTTATAGGCTATTCAAAATTTTGCTGCCTGCATTTGGGTATTATGTAAGCTAGTTCAATAATCAAGACATGGCAGTTGACTAAATGATTAAAGTATAGACAATGACTTAGCACTTATAATTTATGTAATATATACATTTGAGCATTTTATACTCAAAATTTCGTCTGTACAATTATATATTTGTGTTATTCTGTTTAGTATGGCTTGCTCGAGTATCTGTGACATGACCTCACAATCAATTTCTAGCACAAATTCTGATCCAAATGTTTTTGTCAATGCATTCTATTACTTGCTCAACAGGTAAATGAAAATCGAATTGCTTCAAAACCATTTTCCCGTCAATTTGATGAAGGATATCATTTAACCATGTTTCATAATTTTGAACTAAAGTTTCATTTTCAAAATCAATTTCCTCCTCAACTTCCTCTAAAAGCATATTCAGATCAAGATAGGACCGTGACACCTCTCTTACACGTTTCATTGTCTTGCTAGTTACTTTCTCATTGGAATCACTACTTTTGGTTTGAACTAGCTTTCTTTTATTCAGAAATGTTCCTTTCCTCTTTGCAACAACCTTCACATTTGTGCTACTGCTTCTCATGACATCCTAAGAAGCATATATTCAAGTAATAACTCAGTTTGACATCTTTTAGCTCCAAGGACTGGTTCCTCATTTAACATTTTAGGTTCCTTTTTCCATATCTAATAAACCTCTTAACTTTGAACACAGAATAGTTCACAACAAAGATTGCATTGTTGATGTTGATTTCCCCTCCATATGAGTATGGAAACTTACCTGTTCTTATTGCTTTGAACCTTTTATCATTTATTTATAATATAACAGTCTAATATAAAAAAAACATGTATATCAGATTATGACAAAACATTAAGCAAGATCATGCAAGAATATCAAAGGCATCAAGCTAAAATATGAATGACGACACAAGTCCTACACTTGCAAACAAACATATGTAATTTTTAACTCGATTGTACAATTTTAAACATTGTATGCATATGCATGACTTAAATTTAAAGTGACATATGATGAATGAAAGCCAAAAACAGGAACTATAGAAATTTAAAATTGGAATTTGTATAATTACTAGCATCTGCATTCATCAATTTTTCATTACATTAATCACAGTTCTCTTGGTTGCAGGATAGTTACAACTCAATTTGAACATAACTAATAACAAAGCAAAGATTTAGGGAGAATAAAATGGAACCATATACTATACCCTAATAGTAGTAATAAGTTGTTATGATGCAAAATACTTGCATTCTGTCCAACTTTTGCATTAAATAAACAAGTCTAGAGATGCACAGAGGATTCAATGTCAGTCAGAGTTAACACTAGATTTACACCACCATCTGCTCATGCTCCATGTATAATTGCTCCGGCCAAGACGGAAGCGCATCCGGATTATAGCATTGCAGTTGATCTTCAACTCAATGTTGATCAAATTCCATTGTTGGACCATCATTCACAAGTGAATTAACCCAAGATTCATGGCTTAAAAATACATCTGGATCATCGACACATAATGCAGCAGCCATAGATGAAGTGCTACTTCTGTTTCAAAAGCCGAAAGAATAAGATTTCCTCATTTTATTGAGTTCATCGCCGCGGATGGACCAGTCTAATTTTCCATCAGGAGAGCCCCAACCAGAGAAGGCAGAAGGTTCCACGGCAATTGAGCTAGCAGAAGGAAGTTCGGAATTAAAGCTCGCCACACTGCTGCACTCAATAAAGCTTTGGCTCCGCTTCGAACAGGCATCAACTCTAAATTGTGATGATCCAATCACATTTGAATTGGTAAGATCAAA
>Ga0209282_1000520_pt1 | contig 18628 bp, 8 predicted proteins | sample Mtrugardesep15_FD_187529 | JGI IMG/M metagenome (GOLD analysis project Ga0209282, IMG submission 187529) | Root nodule microbial communities of legume samples collected from California, USA - M. trunc garden sep15 (SPAdes) (version 2) | ecosystem: Host-associated > Plants > Roots > Nodule...
CACACAAATAACTTAAAATGCAAGACAACAAACAAGCACACAAATAACTTAAATTGATTTGGATTTTGATAATTGTTGGGATTTTCGTAGTTAAATGGGTAATTAGAATAATTTTGGGTGTTGAAGTTGTTATTATTGGGATCCATCTCACTAAAATTAAGGTTAAAACTTCACTTAGTTTGCTAATAAAAGAATAAAGATAGTGAAAAACTTGGTTTTTTTTTCTGTGTCCAAATCAAATGAACCAAGTCTCTATTTGTAGAAAAAAAAATCATGAATTTTGGTATTTTTTTTAAAAAAAAATTAATTTACACTGAAATAATTGAGGTTTAATAATTAAAATAATAAGAATCTGGACAACCAATCAGAATAAGACACGTGGTAGCATCATCCAAAAAACATATTCTCTCTCTTATCTCTGCAGCGTCACGCGCTGCTGCTCCCGCGTGTGATGCACGCGCCGTGTTGGCCCAATTAAAGCGCGCCACGTGGCCCCTGCAGTCAGATTAATTGGTGTTGAAAGCTTTCATCCTCTCTCTCATCCATGTCACCTTTAAACAAACCATTGGAGCTCTTTTTCTGTTTAATGCTGCTTTCAACACCATGTTTCATCACCCATTGGAGGTGGTCTAACATCTCCTTCTCCCACAACCAACGTCGTCATTGCCAAGCATCCCCTCCATACCCCAACCCAAATCGCTTATCACCACCACCGTAATGGACTTATTCTATTCCAAATCAAACAGACGCCTAAACCTCCTACGCAACGGTTGCCCTCCTAACCACGCATCCGTCCAAAAAACGTATCTCTCCCACTACCAAACTTACTCCCAATACTCTCCTCAAACCACCCTCAACGTGTACTTTCTCCCAATACTAATGTTTATGATTATATAGTTTTGATTTAATTTTTTGGCCAAAAAATATATTTTTAATTATAAGAATAATATAACAACATATATTGAATTTTAAAAATACATATATAGCCTCTAAAACTTTCATCAAATACAACTTTTGTCTATTGAGTTTCCTCAAATTAGAAGAATTTTGCAGTATGAAAAAAAATATCCACAAAGCCCTCTCATCTCAAAGTACTCTATTTCTTTCACTTACTCTTTCTTTTATTTCAAAACACTCTCATTTTTTTCCAAAGTTACAACCAAAGTCTAAGAGTACGTTGAGATGAAAAATGTTAGAAGGCACGAGAAGGGTGGGTGAAGTTATTTTTATCTTTTAAATTACAGTTATTATAAAAAAAAATTATATCAATATAATTAAGTGTAATTTAATCATTAAAAATATGTTTGGATATCTAAAATGTAGTTCACCAACACACTCTAAGTCTATTAATTTTGTTGTTGTGATTACTTAGCAAGCTTACAGGGTGGGTGAATCCTGACTAATTATTACATATAACTTAATTAATCTAATACTGTCCCGCTAAAAATATGGGAGATATAAATCTTTGTACATGCACCCGTACGCTCATATTTGGAATTGAAAGACCACACCAAACCTGGTCCAATTTATTGTTTTTTGTATGAAAATTATTTTCTAATGTTTGAAAGTATAAATGTTAGTGCATGCATGGTGGCAATCATTGTCTGAGTGCGTTTAAAGGGGGCTTCCCACCTCTAAACCGATGATTTTTTTTTTCCTTTTTATATTTTTTTTTATATCTTTTCGTAACTGTATAGACTAATACTAAATTCAGAAGTCTTTTATCGTTGATATTTAAACTTTGGTTGAAAATGTTCTAAGATTCCAACTTCTTTTTTTTGTTAGATTCAATGTCTGTCGATCATTAACGTCATTTTTGTTACGTAAACAATAAACTAAGGGATATAATACATTAATCTAATGCATTCTTTAGATTTAATCAATAATCGATTCATGCTAGCAAAACTGGCGCTGTTGTGAGTTTTTTTAACCAATTTATCTTTCATTTGAAATTTTAATCTAAAAAGGGCAAGGTCTTTTGTCTCGATTGAGTAATCCTAAAGCTACTTACTGATTGAGGAAACTATACCCTCCCTAAAGGCTAAAATTGCCCATCCCTTTTTTCAAACTATCCCTTTCAGTAGGACTATCCATCTGATATATGATTAATGGAAGGTCACCAAACTTGGCACAAAATATTACCACTTTGTTGTTGGATTTATATCTTGTCCTTGTTAAGTTTCAGATCAATTTGGATTACTACATAAAATAATCTCAATAAAGTTAACCATTGAATTAATTTTTTCCTGCAAATTACTTGTCTTCTAAATTTAGATTTTATAAAAATGAAAATTCTTAAATATATTTGGTGCTTTACTATTTTACAATTCTAGAAATGGTTTATATATTTTGTCAAAAAAAAAAAATGGTTATGTCGTTTTTTCCTGCTTGGAAAGGGGAAACACGAAAATTTAATCTAGTACTGCAACGCGATTTTTTAAAAATAACATGAAGTCAACTTTGTAGTTTAAGTCACAATTTTAATGTATTTTAATATTTAATAAAAATTAGTCAATGTCACATGAACATTATTTCATTTAAAAAGTCTGTTATAGATGCTGGCTTGGACCTGTGTTGGTTTAAAAACAGCAATGACCATTTTTAAACATGCAACAAGTGATGATCAAACTTAGGGAATTTTTTTTTAGGCAAAACTAATTTAACGATCTTGATATTATGACATTCACTGTGTACCATGAATTTTGTAAAGAAAATGACTTATCCATAAAGCTCATCCATTAAATGTAGTCAATAAATAAATCTCTTAGGTAGAAATATTTTAGTTAACGGATCCCCTATCATTAAAATTGTACTAACATGCTCAAATGACTATTTTTGTTTATGCATTTCGTCTTTGATTGTCAATTACCTCAAATCCATGTGTTTTGCATCCTTTTAGCACTTATTATCATTCTTAGAGAAGAAGATAATTGTGAAATTGTCACGATAAATCCTTCAAGACCTAGTTATCTTGTCGACAATACCAAAGGCCAAGGTTAAGTTTCGCAACCACAATTATTGAATTTGTGGCCTCAAGGCAACCCATAAATTTTGCCTTCATAGTAGAAGTAGTGATCACACACTATTTTCTACTATTTCATGATATCGCTCCTCCAACCAAAAGAAAATATGCCCAAATGTAGAATTGCTTGAGTCCACACATTCAACAAAGTCATAATCCGAGTAGTCAACCACTTCAAGACAATACATTGACCTTTTTAACTTACACACCAAAATTTTCAAATTGAGCTATATACATTTATTCCTTTTAAGTCACCGTTCATAAAAGTGTGTTTATGTTCTCTTGGTGAAGCTTCAAGTTATAATTAAAAACCAAATTCAAAACAATTCTCAAAACGTCTTTCTTTAGAGTTAAAGAGAAGGTCTCTTCGTAATCAATGTCGTTCTTTTGAGTAAAATCTTTGACCATAAATTTAAAGTTTTACATCTCAACGTTGCTTTTCAAATTACGTTTAGTCTTAAACCACTTTCAACCAGCTTAAACTTTTTTTCCTTGTTTAATACATAGAAGTAAATTGCAATACAACATATGTTTTTAGATCAATAGATCATATCCTTAAAATTAGGAACAAATCTTAAAAATATTTCAAACAAACTACAAACTATGTCGTAATAATTTTTTGTTGGGGTCAAAGTAGTCTAGTTGTTGAGGTTCACATAGTTGTTAAGGTTTAAACTCTAGACCTCTACGTATTATTGTCATTGCAACTATCAATTGGACTGCGTTTATAAGACTAATATCTTTTTTAGATCCATGATATATTGTTTTAAATCTTAAATATATTTTCAAATATAAAACATTTTAAAGATATTTAGACTTATTATTCTGAACATTGTATTATAAAATTTAGAGTAGTAATATATGTATAACTATTTGTGACAACTTTTGTTACAAAAAATAGGAGAAAAAAAAGGAAAGAAACCCAAAAGCATAACGTGAATATATAAAAGAAAATTGTTCAAAAATTACTGCATAATAATTGTGCAAATCATACTCTCTCCGTCCCGCAATACATGACCTAGTTGAAAATGTGCAATTTTGACTTAACTTACTTTCATCATATTTTTCTACTAATATACAAAGATAAATAATATCATATAAGATGTCGTTAGATTCGTCTCGATGAGTATTTTTAAAATATTAAATTTTTCATAAATTTTTTTAATATATTATTCAAGATATTTAAACTCAAAATTATACATTAATATGCGTAATAGGGTATGAGACACATGTATGAAACGAAGTTAGTATTATCTAAAATTTATCTTAGCAACAACATAATAATTAATGTTTTGAGAGTAAAAATAAAAGGAAAAGTAGTAGGGCCATTTGGCAGAAGAGAATTCCAAGAAGGGGGAAAATAGAGACAAAATCAGGAGAGATATCAAATCCAATTTAACCACGGAAGGAGCGGAGGGAGCAGTAGTACAACTTATTACAATACCGTATATTTCTGACACGCTAATTAAACCATCTAATTGTACAATTCTTTAATTACCGATTCCGTGTTTTAATTACAGTATTTTTTTTCTTCTTTTTTCCAATTGTCAACGTGTCCAAGTTCAACACCAAAAAAAGGCTAAATTCATCACCCAAAAAATAATAAAAAAAGGTGAAGTCTCAATTGTTTCATCGTGGTTAAAAAATTCAAGAACTTTGAATACATGTTAAATATGTTTAAAAAGTTCAAATTTCTTATCAGTTGTATAAATTTATTACTTTCGGTGAAGTCCTAACTTAATTTTTTACGATCTTTTCAAAATCTATTTTAGTATAAGAAAAATTTAAAAATAAAAATAAAAATTAGTTTCCATCATTTTTTATATCACGATAAATTAATCTATCTACTATAATAATAAATAAAAATAAAATATTAATTTATCTAATCAAATAGTTTAATGACAAAAGTGAATAAATAAAGTGTCTTGAATTCAAACTCGAATCTCTTTATATATAATTTCAATTTCAATGAGTTGAATAATGCGATTTACTTTTTGTATCTTGATTCTAAGGAAGAGTAAAAAAATAACGTCATAGACGCCGACGACCAACCAAACGAGCAAGCAGCTCATATTGTCTGTCCAGACGAGACTTTTATCTCTCTCTCTCTCTCTTCGATAAACATTTTCAGCTTTTATAGCTTAATACGAAAATCTAGCTCCACCCTTATAGATCGTGATTTTGATTTTCTCAACAATCCACTCATCTTTTTCTTCTTGCTTCAACATAATTCTGTAAGCTCACTTTTTCTTCTTCTTCTTCTTCTTCTTCACAATGCGATACTTTTTCTTTTTCAATCAAAATCACATACCTCTATTCTTCTTCTTGCTTAAAGATAAAAGAATCTTGTTCACTTATTATTATTATTATTATTATTACTCTCAATTTTCAACTATGTTTCTTGATGATGATTATTTTATTTATTGTCTGTGATTATTGTTTTTTTTTAGTTGGATCTGATAATAGTGATTAACTAAACGTTATTATTAACTTCAATTTTAAGATTTATCGAATTGTGAATGACCAATTTTTATTTATTTTTTGTTGAGTTTTTTTCAGGATTTTGGAATTGTGAAAAGAAGAATATGTCAGGTGGAACGCAGAACAGTTTGAGAAAAGCACTTGGAGCTCTTAAGGACACCACAACCGTCTCATTGGCCAAGGTCAACAGTGGTTACAAGGTACAATTCAATCATTTGCAGATAAATTTTGTTGGTTGAATTGGATCCTGTATTTTTTTTTTTATTTTTTGTGTGTTTGTTCTTATCAACTTGGTTTACCGTTTTGTAGGAGTTGGACATTGCTATCGTTCGAGCAACAAATCATGTTGAACGTCCGGCTAAGGAGAAACACATTCGAGGTTTGTGTTTTTTCCCTCTCTTTATGATTGTGTTTTTTTGGATGAATATCCAAATGATTGCTTCCTTCTTTAGAGTTAATCCTAATGGGTATGTGCTGATTTGCACCCTACGTCATCGATTTGTTTCTCACATGTTCTGAACCAAGGACATCGCGTTTATTATGATTGTTTGTACATGAAGTTATTGTTGTGATCTGTATACTATTTAATTTAATTTATGTTTATACTATTTGTCGCGTATTTATAGATCTTATAAGAGGGAATTGTTGGATAAGTTAGAGTTTTAACTCCAAGTATTTATGTGTTCTCTTTTGCAGCTATATTTTCAGCGATCTCAGCTACAAGACCTAGGGCTGACGTAGCCTATTGCATCCATGCTCTCGCCAGGCGTTTATCAAAGACACATAACTGGGCTGTATGTGCACTGTGACTTAGATCTTATCCTTTTTTATATCGAATAAAAACTGTCCAATGTATTCACTAAATGACTTGGAATGTGTGATAAAGTTTTTATGAAGTATTTATGTTTGCCTATATTCTTTCTTGCCAAGGTTGATGAAACATTATATTTTTTATGCCATTATCATGAGTTATGCCAATGTCCTCACCAATGAAGATTGTGGCTTGATCGTCAGTGTTACCTTAAAGTCAAATAAAAGTGGGGCATAAATGAATATCTAGATAACATTTTAAACAAAAATCTGCGGATACATGTTTTTATGACTTCCTTTTATCCGTTTATTCATCACCATGCAATTGTTTTGCATGTTTAACCTTGTTTAAATACCAAGAAACATATGTACTGCAATGTTTATATGGCAACTTCTGCCGTTATCTTCTAATTTTTCAGTTACCTTTGCTATTTCTGTAGTTCTCATGTAATTCACCACTGAGCATGTGCTTGTGAATGTGTTTGTGCCGTTCTATTTGGTTCATTGACAAGTGGTTTTATCTATAGGTTGCTTTGAAAACTTTGATTGTCATCCACCGTGCTCTGAGGGAGGTTGATCCTACATTTCATGAAGAACTCATTAATTATGGGAGAAGTAGAAGTCATATGCTCAACATGGCTCATTTTAAAGATGACTCGAGTCCAAATGGTGCTTGTCTTGATCCCCATCATTGATCTTGTTATAAATTTAATCATCATCTGTATTGACGTTGTATTTTCATTCGTATTTTGTTGCTTAGCATGGGATTATTCTGCATGGGTCCGCAGTTATGCATTATTTTTAGAGGAAAGGCTGGAATGTTTTCGCGTGTTGAAGTATGACATTGAGGCTGATCGTCCTGTAAGATTATTAAACTTAATGTTTCAGAATTTAAATTTTTCTCAAGCAGCTGAATTATCTGAATGTTATTCCATAGTAATATAATTCTAGTAGGTCTTCATAGTGATTGTTATCCTGTCACATCACAAACATCATGTATGTTCTTCGAATAAGGAAAGTTTACCAATTGTGAACTTTGTCACAGAGGACCAAAGATTTGGATACTGCAGAATTGCTAGAGCAGTTGCCAGCTTTACAACAGCTTCTCTATCGAGTTATTGGTTGCCAGGTGAGCTTTTGATCCAACTGGTTTGAATTTAATGAACAAAATTTATAATGCCAGCAGCATTAATATCGTACTAATTGTTTTTAACCTTTGTATGCTGCAGCCACAAGGAGCAGCTGTAAATAATTTTGTTATTCAGTTAGCACTCCAATTGGTAGGTCACTTATATTACCATACTTAATTTTCTGTTTGTTTTTGCTTTCATCACCTTTCTGAACATACCTTATATTGCAATTAGGTTGCTTCGGAGAGCATTAAAATTTATCAAGCTATTAGTGATGGAACTGTTAATATGGTTGATAAGGTATGTCATCTTCATGAATTTGAAGCTTAATGTAACCTCCCATGTATTTATGAGACTATTGTGTATTTGTGACAGTTTTTTGAGATGCAACGGGAAGATGCTCTGAAAGCTCTTGATATATACAGAAGGGTTGGGCTGCAGGTATGTCTTATGACAAAAAATTTCGTTTTCTTTTATTAAATTCACGTATCCTGAAATATATGTTCTATGGTGCTTTATTTGTGTCCAGGCTGAGAGACTATCAGAGTTTTATGAAATATGCCGTAATCTTGATATTGGACGTGGAGAGAAGTTCATCAAAGTTGAGCAGGTTGGTTAGATCTTATATCATGCTTGCTTTTGCCAATGCTTTTCAATTATTTTTGAAATATAATACAATACTAAATGAACTGATTTTTGATATTGAAGCCCCCGTCGTCGTTTATGCAAGCCATGGAAGACTATGTCAAAGATGCTCCCCAGGGAGCAATAGTTCGAAAGGATCAGGTATGTACGAACATCAATACCTGTTTTGTTCTGTAATCTTTGTGGCTTTATGTATGAAGTACAAGTTTGTATTTAATAAACATCTAGTGGATTACACGGTACTATTAGTATTTGGGGAGACGATATTAGTATTTTAGCCGCTCATAGTTGTCGTCCACGTACTGTTTCTCCTCTCCAGTTGTTTCAGGACGTGTTATTGCAATCATATAACTTCAAAATGTTTCTTCTATATCTTGATGAAGTCACTATTTGATATGCTTTAAAAATATTTACTAACCGGTGCTTCCATTTTATTTTAATCTAAAACAGGCCGTTGACAACAAAATTGCTGCACCAAAAGAAGTTTTGGCTATTGAATACATTAAGGAGCCAGAAGTGAAGGAGGAACGTGCACCCTCGCCCCCTCCACCGTCTGAACCTGTGAAAGTGGAAACACCACCAGTACAACCACCACCTGATCTTTTGGTAATTACTGTGTTTTTTTTTTGGTGCCCTGTATTAATTACCGATGGCTGCTTTGCATATAATTTAGTTGCTTTGCCTGTGCTAAAAAATTTCTCTCCATGTTGGTTTGCCTACTAGAATATGGACGATCCTGTTCCAGCTGCTGCAGAGTTGGAAGAGAAGAATGCCTTGGCTTTAGCCATCGTTCCCGGTATTTTTTTGGCCTTTTGCCTCCATTTTGTTTAGACATTGAATAAAAGCCAGTCAATCTGCACATTCAAAAATAATTAACAATAGTAATTGGATTGTTGGGGCAACTGAATTTATTTTCTTTTCAAGAAGAGCGATGTTTCACATTGTTACTCCTTCGATCCAAATTAATAGTCGTTTTAGCAAAAGTAAAAAATTCCAAACTAAATGTCACTTTGTCATTCCAATACATCATTAATTTCTTCCCAATTTTTCCCTCACTACATTAATCATGCGAGACATGTAGTCATTATTTCAACTTTTCATGAACCAACGACATCATCAAGCATGCATTTATTAACGAATAGGTTTAATTTAGTAAAAGTACCATGTAGCAAATATATTATTACTTTTCTTAATATTTGCATAGCAATCTTAAACAATTGCTAATTTGGAATGGAGCAAGTAGGGCTAAACCTTTTAACATTAGAGGATAATCATATAAAATGAACTATGTTCCAGCATCATTTTCTATTTTCTGCATTTTGTTGGTAGTTACGAACTTGTGAGTTAAGATTAAAATGCTCAGTTTGATATTGAAATTAGAAATCATGTCTTGGCCTCAACTCATACAGTTTCTTGTAAATGATGGTTTCAGCTGATCAACAACCTTCTGCTGTTTCAAATCATGCAAATGGAACCTCTGGGTGGGAATTGGCTCTTGTTACAGCTCCTAGCTCAAATGAGAGTGCTGCAGCAGCTAGCAAATTGGTATGCTTTCTTCTTCGATGCCCCTTTGGTATCTTTTTATAAAGTCCCTTGTCAATTTTCACATACTAGTATATCAAGAAAAATTGATAGTGTATTTAATTTGTATATTTTGTGTATAACTATTAATAAATTGCCCTTCATTTATAATTGTACTATTCAATATTGACTTTTCATCTTCCAAGACAGGTTAGCAGTGTTAATTAGGGATATACTATTTGAAAAAAAGTAATAAATGCATCTAGTAATCAGAAAGAGTGCTTATATTCAGAGACAAGTTTTTTCCTTAAATGATCCTTTTAAATAGGGATTGAGGGAGTAGTAAACTACATTTCATGTTTTATTAGCACATATAATTTGTGGATGTAATTTTTCCCTCAATTTGTGTATGCATCTAAACAATTCACAATCATTACCCTTGCTTGCACGTATACTTGATGTTTCTGTTAATATGTGAGATGACCTATTTGGTATTCAGGCTGGAGGTTTGGACATGCTTACATTAGACAGCCTATATGATGATGCACTGAGAAGAAACAACCAAAATGCTAGCTATAATCCATGGGAGCAAGCACCGGCTGGAGGCATGATGCAACCGACAATGCACGATCCATTTTTTGCCTCTAATACAATGGCTGCTCCACACTCTGTTCAAATGGCAGCCATGTCAAACCAGCAACAGGCTTTCATGTATCAGCAGCAGCAGCAGCAAATGATGATGATGGCCCCTCAACAACAATCTGCAAATCCTCATGGAGCCACAGTTCACCCCTATGGCTCAGGTATGCCTGTTCAATCGTACAATCCTTACACAGGCCTCATCTAAACATTTCTTGTGGATAAGGAGCAAAAAACATGGATACTCCGCATTTGGTTGTATGCGTGGGAGATGAGAACAGAAAACTTGTATCATAGGTTCTGTGTGCCATAGATAGCTAGAGAGAAATTCTTTTTGAATAAATAGCAGATGAGGGTTTTGGCTATATGATTTTTTATGTACAAGGTAATTGATAATCAGACTTAGAATTTCGTTTATCCTTGATTGGTTACTGTTAACGCATTAGCAGGAAATTTGTTCCTGAGGAATTGGTATTGTTTTCAGTTTCCATTCCCTGTACATGGTGGGAAGTATATTCATTATGTGTTTATTAGACCAAAATTTATTCAATGAAAATACATGTTAAGTCTGTCAATTGAGTAAATTTAGTGCAAGGAACATTTTATTTTTTTTTATTCATTGCTTTGTATAAAGTCATCTTATGTAATATGTTTCTACTTTATACAAATATTTAATTGAGACTTTCTTTTTCTCGAAGGAAGAATTAAAAACATATAGTGTTGTTTGAAGTTAACTACCTACCAAAGCTCTTCAGTTAGTGTTGTGTGAAGTAGTACATGTATCATGTATGATGTATGTATCCACGGTTCAATAAATAAATATATTTTTTACTACAAAAAACATAACTATAAAATTAGGTTTTTCTAAATCTTTTTTTATGATTTTTTTTTAATCATGTTGATACTTTTCCTTTGTTATGATTTATATATTTTTCTCAATTTTTTCCTATATAATTATCATTTCTCCAGCACCTGTTCTGTATATAACATCCTTCTATTCTGATTCTATTTTTTGTTTTATTTGATAAGAATATTCTAATATTTTTTTGTGTTATAGTAATTTATGAACGACTTTTCTTCATTATTTTTATTGTTAAATGTTTTTTTTATGATTAAAAGAATTTAGAGATTTTATTTTAGAGATTTTAAAAAAAATCTGAAGTTGTTTTTGTTTTGTCTATTACCCATAAAAATTCCATTGAGTTTTAACATGTACATATGTTACATCCATGTTAAAAAAAATAGATTTTGAGAAAAGCTAATCCTAATAGCTTTTCATTTTAGGATCAAAATAGATTTTTTTGATAAAATGATTTTTCTAAAAATCCTAAACAAACACATAAAAATGAAAAAAGTGATTTTTTTAAGGAAAAAAATAGATTTTTTTTGAATAAAATCTTAAACAAACGGGGCCTTAAATTTCTCTGAAGAATTCAAAAGTTTAGACATAAACTTTATTCCATTGTTTAAAAGAATAGTTAAATTTTACTTAAAAGCGTTGAATCTATTTTTATTTGGAATCAATCTTTTAGGAAATTAGTTTATTAAGTATAAGCTGAGTTTCTAATAAAATTTCCTTTTGAATATTGGTTTTTTTTTGTTGGTTACATTGAATATAGGTTTTAAGTAACAAAGTTTGTAATAATTTTTATTGTGGTGGAACAAGCTCTGGAAATTTGTTTATTAAGTATAACGATGATGAAAAGTAAGATTTTATTCAGTGATCCATCCTCAATCTTGTTTGATGGTAGATCTTGATAATTGTCAGATGAGATTCTACCTTTTTTGTTCATTACGAAGCAAATCTGAGTTCAGTTTCAATTGATACCACAAACGATGTTGCTCATGATTTCTTCGTCATTTTGGATTGTTGTGGTTATGTTCTCTGTTCACGATTCGACGTTTTGGGTTGTTGTAGTCTGGTCATTTTCACCAAACCGCCACCAGCTTCCGTCGATTTCGTGTTTACTAAGCGTTTTGGGTTGTTTACCAAGTTTGTTGGTGTTTTACTACAATCTTTGGAAGGATATGACCAGGGGAGATTCGACTAGTGTATAATGAGTGAAATCAAGGCCGTTGACGGTGTTTTGGTGACGGTAGCTATCCTAGGGTAGAGGATGAACAATGCGCAAAACACCATAGCATATTGGTTTCCTTTTCCCCGTATCTATCCCCTTTATATGTAATATAGATATAGATGAAAAATATTTTAAATGGGAGCAAAAAATGGAAGAAAAAGTCCAAACTAAAAGGTGTAAGATATAGATAAAATGTAGAGACTTGGCGTCCTTTGTCGTTGGTCAGGAATATTTTGATAGAATTATGGTTCAGAAAGTAGATCAATTTCACAATTTTGGAAGGAAAATAAGTTTTGTAGTCATTACCCTGTTTCTGCATTATCATATTGTCACGCATTGAAATTAATTCATCACGCATCGGACTTGTTCCATTGATACAGCATATCCAACCCAGGAATCATTACTATACACTAAACTAAAGGATGATACTACATGTCAACTAGAGCAGGATGGTCAGAAAAATGGTGCATAATTCAATTCCCAAATTTCGAAAATGCATTATCATTGTTGAGAAAATATGCGGTTTAGTTAGGAAAGTCATATATACCCAACTCAGAAAATATTACTGTATGGAAAATGCAAATTTACACATATATTGATCAAAAGTTAAAACAATCTACTGAGAAACAAATACAAGGAAAGAGCAATCAGTATTTAGCTTTCCCAATTTCTTATGCTTTCTGTTTGAACACAAAACATGTCTGTATTGTCTTTAGCCTGGATGCAAGGTTCCTTCGATTTAAACCAAACAAAATGAACAAAGTTCAGTATCACTACATCACACAGTGATATCAACATTATTTTTAACTGTTTGTTCAAGTAGAGTACTTACAAGTGATCAGTTTCCTTCATTTGCCTGCAGAACAGCAGTTAAAGCCTCCAGATTGTCCACATGACATCTAGGGCACATGGATCTGTTCTGAAGTTCCTCACCAAGTGAACTGTATGTTGCTTCTAATTTTGAAGACAACTTGTTTCCAGTTAAGAAAATAGCTGCGCTAATGATGCTAATCAACTAAACATTTTATCTACTTTAATCATACAAGGATCTTTAAGCCAGGTTATAGAGAAGAAGCATACTTCCGTGTAGCAATTAAACTTCAATAAAAAAAGGGCAACCCGGTGCACTGAAGCTCCCGCATTCGCAGGGTCCGAGAAGGGGTCCCACCATTTGGTGTATTGTACGCAACCTTACCCTGTTTTTACACAAGAGGCTGTTTCTAGGACTTGAACCCGTGACCTTACGGTCACATGACAACAACTTTACCAGTTGCACCAAGGTTACCCCTCAGCAATTAAACTTCAATATTTAATTTAATCTAGTTTTACTTTTGTTTTCATTATTTATTTGAAACAAATAGAATGTCAAGAGTCTACATGGTGACCATTTGGATTTTGCCAGGTTAAATTCATGCATTGGTCAAATTTCTAATTAATTTCTAGTCTTACAATTGAACATGAAACATGCCAAAAAAGCAGCTTATCTAATAAATCGATTTTACGTGCTGTTGAACGTGGTTGACATGTCTCTACTACATTTGTGTATTGATTTGATCAGGATTCTACTTTTATGTTAGTGAAATTATTTCCAGATTTCAGGTTGTGTAACCTGTGAGATGAGAGAGTGTAAAAACAACGGCACCAGCTTGATAGTTAGAAGGATATATGGTGAGATCTTGCAATTCTTTTGTTTCTGTGACTATCATATTCATTAAAGACACCTTTCTTTCACAATCAATCAGCTCACGCTGGACCTGCAGCAGGTTCACATCACCATGAGAAAGAGTTATTATAGAAAGGAAAAAAAAAATTATAAGGAACCTTGACTTTATAGCATTCGATTTTGAACTTACGTTCACATAAATTTTCTGTTGGGCTTGGAATTCATCATCCTCTTTAGTTGTTTGAGATATTATCTCCGAAAGCCTACTTTCAAGAGCACCTAGAGCAACATCAGCATCATTTTCTTTCATAGTTACTTGCGCCGGATCTAAAACATAGTCAAAGTCAATCTTACTAAGCTAGTCAAAATTCAAATATAGAGGACTAAAGCAAGATGAGTATAAGCAGCTCATGCAAAGCTCAAATAAAATTATGCAGAGAAAGGACTGAACTGCTTGAAGAAATCCTCAATGTAAATGAATAAATAATCATAACTTACAATATCTAATATCAGGAAACTAGTAATCAAGCAAACTACAACCTTAGGAAAATAGTATAAATAAAATATGAATTATTAACAGAAAATATACAGAACCTGAATCAGAGATATGAAGTAGATATTAGAGTTAGTGATTGTTGGTTAGAATTATAACAGAATTTTAAATCAATAGATTATAAAGAGATATGGACAGAAGATACGGGGTATCATATGTAGCTCAAGATCAGAGTTTTTAGAGGGAGATCTTACGCTCTCAACATACATCAAGGAACTCATATTCGTTCTTTTTCTTCCCAACTAAGGTTCATCACTAATTCGGGATAATGGAGATCTAATTTTTTCTGTAACACTGATTCAATACCTATCAATTGGTTCAGATGTCAGAGACCAAGAGATCCCATGACAAAAAGTCAAGATTTTAGGGGAAAATTGTATGGTTCTGTGGCCTTTTCTTATATAATAGACAGAAGACTAATCCTTTACAAATATAGCAGAGATTACAGGAAATTTTATTCAAGTCTAACCTAGTATTAAATTTTTCTACCAGTAGTACGGTAAAATTTTCTGATGTTTACTATGATAAAATTTGAAAGTGGCAACTGGGAATGCTTTCTTAAAGTGTCTATGTGCACATATTAGCCCCCAAGTGTGTTCTCTTAACAAATCCATCTCTTCATCTTCACAGTTCCATCAACTACATTTAATAATGTATAACGAAATAGTTGATGAGGCACATTAACCACATGTGTAACATTAAGTGCCATTGAAGTTGCCTACATCAGTGCCACATGATGCCGACTTGGCAAAAGGATGGATTTGTAAGACGAAATAAAGGATTTATGAACTTGGTAATATCTTAGACTAATTTTTGAATGTAGACGCTTCAAAGGACAAAAAGAAAAGTTGCCACTTCCAGGAACCATGTTATAGCATTTTAAATGTATATTTTGGTACAAATACACATATTCTATCAGGACACTGTAATAATATTGTTGTACTAATACAAACATGTATCAAAAGATCAACATAAAACTTGGATAAGTTATTTTAGTAAAAGAAACTAGAAGTTAAGGTCACTGTAATCAGAACCAGAAAATATATACTGCTCAATCTTGTCCAAATAAAGTAAATGCACTTTGTCAGCAGGAATGAAGAAAAGTAAAAACTTATCTCTTGGTTCCCTACTTCTCATGACCTCATAATTTTACAAACAATAAGCTTCAGAAGAAAATTGTCACCTGTAACAGTGGGAAGAATGGAAGAACCTCTACAAGCTTCATATTCTACAGCATCAATGTCGCCAGTAATGAGGCTCTCTTGAAATTTCCTATATTAATATTAAATGAGGGACCAGTAACTGTTGTAAGGATGAGAAAGTTGAAGCTATAAAGGCACACTTTAAATATGACACTTGGGAACTTCTGCAGTGAGTATCAAATAAGTGACTAGGTGCAAGATATGTGGCTGGAAGTTATCAGGTAAGATTGAGGATTTTCAAGAATACCTCATGTATGCCGCAGTATTTTTATACGGCCAAATTTCAATAGATATGCAATGGTGGGAGGATTTTCAAGCATATCATAACCTCAAAGAACTTGTCGCAAAAAAGTGAACATGTTTTCATGTAAAAAGCCAAATTAATAGAAAAGTAGTATAATGTTACAAACATACAACAAGAGAGAAGCACAATATTTTCTAATTTCAAAAATAATAAAAGCAATTTAGTTTTTTTGTAAATTGTATACTAGGCAGGCAACCTCTTGATAATGAAGTAGTTCAGAAAATTCATCAGACATGTTCCAACTCCACCATGAATCAGAAACATACATGGGTTCAGATTTCAGAAGGTAAGGGTTAACAACAGTGCCAAAACATGAAGAAAATAATACAAGCATTGTATATACTAAAATATAAATTGATTTCCGAAAGCGATAACTGCTATTTTACTGCTGTCCAAAACAATGAATCAATGGGGAAGAGTATGCATAAGATTTTCTTCAACAAGACAAACCTTATTTTGGCATTCAGGTCAAGCATGTTGCGGATGAATTGATCACTGCAAAAAAAATGACAAATATGCGACTTGTTGTTTACAAAATTAATGGCACAGCATTGTCAAAACAAAAATTATTGGAACAAGCGCGGGAGAGTGGCAAGTCATTACCGTAAAGTCACTTCTTCATTCTTTGAACATGAAATCACAATTAACAGAAGATACATGATTGAATGAGATCTTTGAAACTTGAACAGCATAACAACTGAAATTCCAAATACAATACAAGAGATTTTTTCCTGTTGTGAGAATATTCACCTTGAGTGTTTCCAAATCAGATTCCACAACAGACATATCATTTTGAGTTAGAGACACCCTCGCCTGCAATCAATCACATTTTCAAGTTCAACATATCGATCAACAAACCATTAAAACTTCACTTGAATATGAACTATTTGAATTGACTTATTTCAACTTATCTACTTGCATAAACACTTGAGAGACTTTTTAATAGAGCTTAAATAAATAGCTTATAATATGCTCATAAACTGTTATCAGCTTATTTAGATAAGCTCTTCAATATAATATGCTCATAAACTGTTATCAGCTTATTTAGATAAGCTCTTCAAGATAGCTTATGAAAATAGCTTATAATACGTCCACAACTTTTCAGCTTATTTCCACATGCACTTCAAGATATCTTATGAAAATAGCTTATACAATGTCTATAAACTGTTTTCAGCTTATTTCCATAAGCTCTTCAGAATAGCTTATGAAAACAGCTTATATAGAAATTTGACTTTGATTATCTTTTTTCCATACAAATAGCTTATAAATTAGCACTTGTAACTCTTAAAGAAGTTTTTTATCCAAACAAGACCTAAAAACAGCTTATACAGAAATTCAGCTTAATTAACCTTTTTATTTAGAAAAAACATGTGTAAATAAGCACTAAAAACGCTTAATTAAGCTGTTTCTATCCTAACAAGACCTAAACACAGCTTATGCAGAAATTTGACTCTATTTATCCTTTTCTTCAGAAATAACTTATAAATAAGCACTTATTACACCTAATTAAGTTGTTTATCCAAACAAGACCTAAAAGCAGCTTATATAGAAAATCGACTTTGATTGTCTTTTTTCCATACAAATAACTTATAAATAAGCACTTATTACACTTAATTAAGTTGTTTATCCAAACAAGACCTAACCTAAATACAGTTTATACAGAAATTCGACTTAATTAATCTTTTTCTTTAGAAATAACTTATACAAATAAGCACTTATAACGCTTAATTAAGTTGTTTATCCAAACATGACCTAAAAACTCGTAACTGAACAGTTAAGTAACTAACCTTTAGGGTTTGAACGGAAGCTTCACTCAAGAACAAATGAAGTTCAAAGCCTTTAAGTTCCTGTTCAACAAGTTCTTTACAGCGTTTCGATTTCTCGAGTTCTTCATTAGCATCGCTTAACTCTGATTTAAGCGTTTCGATTTGCTTTCTCAGAGTAACGACTCTTCGTTCTTCGCAATTTCAAGGAACGAAATCAGAAACGTTGTTCGAATTGAAATTAAGGCGCGAAAGTTGAAGCTATGAGAAATGGAGAAGAAAATGATACCTCCTTGAGATTTCTCGGTGGCGAAATTGCGGATTATGCTTAGAAGTTGTTTCTGAGGATCGTTTCCAGTTCCCACCATTGTTGTGAGTTTCTGAAGCTTCTTGAACCTTGGCTCCGAAATTAGTATTTATTTTTTGGATTGAAATTTACTTAACTTATATTGTTTATAGAAAATGTTGAAAATAGAAAACATTTTTGGTTTGGACAACAAAACTATTTTAAATAAGGGTTTTAAGAAAGTAAAAAATAGAAACTTTTCCTTGAAAACAACAAATCTTTGACTTTTAAAAAGTTGAACATATCATTTTTTAACAATTTTTAATGCAAAATTTCTAAATTAGTCCTCTAAACTAATGCCCCGAGGGCACTAGTTAACATTTCCTTTTAAATAGCCGACAATATATATATATATATATATATATCTTTTACTTGGAATTTGTTCTGGACCGGCCAAAAGGATCATTGACCCATTTACTTAGGCCCAATATAATCTAAAGCCCAAGCGCTACGTTTGACAATATTACTTGG
>Ga0209282_1000522_pt1 | contig 18591 bp, 18 predicted proteins | sample Mtrugardesep15_FD_187529 | JGI IMG/M metagenome (GOLD analysis project Ga0209282, IMG submission 187529) | Root nodule microbial communities of legume samples collected from California, USA - M. trunc garden sep15 (SPAdes) (version 2) | ecosystem: Host-associated > Plants > Roots > Nodule...
AATTAGGCCTCTGAAGTATTAATTTTGTGTTGTGCTCATTTAGCAGGAAAAAGGCCTCACGGATTTCTCCTCTTTTGGGCCTCCCCTTCTGAAATTAGACAATGGCAGTGCCTTTGGCATAGCTATGAGAAAGTCATGTTTTATTGCTTCATTGGCTCAATTTGTAGCTGGACTTGGAACGCCTTCTGGTTCTAATACAACAGATAATAGATACGACACATTCCTACAACTTGCCTGTCAATTTCCTAGAGGAACAAAGTTGTCTGTTCTCGGTAGTCACCAACTGCCTTTTGTATCAAAGAAGCTTAGAAAATTTGGAGCTTTAACAATTCCGTTAGTCTTGTCCGACCAACATGAAGTGTCTGAGACAGAACCTGAACCATCACGCTTCAGAGGAACAACAAGGACACAGGTCTCAGGTGGTTCTGCTGCTATAATGCTGGAGTCTGAACTCGATGGCTGTACAAAACTTGGAGGTTGGGTTGAGATGAACACACTAAATCCCAAATCTGCACAATGGGCCGTAACATTGACCGATGTTTCTGAAGGTTCATCTGGCTGGGGAATGAGTCTTGGCGGAATAGGTGCGGAACATTTTCAAGCTGAATCCTATCTAAAATTCAAAATGGGTGATAAATTTTGCTTGAAGCCAGGTCTTGTATACGCAACAGATGAAAATTCCAAAATAGCTTCTTTAATGCTTCGATCTAATTGGTCTTTGTGATGTTTTTTTTGTTGCTGGTTGCTATTATTAGCCTGTTTGATTTTTCCTTTGGAAAGCTTGAAGCCATGATTTTTGGATTCTGAAGAGAAATCCCAACATATGCACTATGTACTTCTAAGTTTGTTCATATTCTAATTATTTCCCTCAGGCCTCAAGGTGTATAGAACTAATCATTTTTTTGTCACTAGAACCGCTTGATTCAATACATATTTTGTTTTCAATTTTCCTGTATTTTATTTAGGTGATTTCAATTTTCCCTTGTTTGACTCTATGCATGTTTCGGATAGAAAATTATGGCATAATTTAATCTATGTAGCCTACCCCATTTAATGGGATAAGGCTTGGTTATTGTTGTTTGCCTCGATGCATGTTTGGTTCTCATTATTTAATGCATTTTGCATGAATATGATGCATTTTGAGATTAATTTTGTTCGGTGTCTTAGCTCAATCAGTTGCCTTGTAGGCAAGAGTTTAAAAAATCACATGAGTTTAACTCATTTTGATGTGTAAGTTAGAACAAATTCGAAGAATAAGTAGAAAGTATCATAATAAAATTTAAAAAGGGTAAACATCATACACAACACAGGAGTAGGAATTTACAAGAACTCAACATGTATTTATTTATTTATTTATTGTTTCTTTTCGTTTAATTACACGGTTAATACGAAAGGACTCCGAACATTATATTTCCCATTACTCCATGTAATGGATCCAAACAAATCTTCTTTTAGAGAGGGTATAGTAGAGGAGAAAATAATTTGGTAGCTTAGTTTTTTGCTATTTTTTGTAAACTCTAATTTCTCTGGAATCAACTGAATTTTCACCCCATTGGGAGCATCGACGATGGCAGTGTAGACTGTTTCACCCTCTTCACCAACGTTTGTGACAGTTCGGCTCACATTCTTGGTTCCTTTACCAGTGAAGTTGGAGATTGCTATGGAAGGGTAGTTGATGTTTGAGACATGATCAGTAGTTGAATCCTTGGGGCAATTGAAGATATCAGGGGCGGTTTTAGAGATAATCTTCACTGTGGTTGTATTGAATCCTATATAACACAAGTAGTTTAGGTAGTCAATGGTGCTAGTTTCATAAACTAGCCCTGGTTGGAATGGTTCAGTTGTTGTTATTTCTCCTGCTCCATAGTCATAAGGTGTGGCAATTGACCCCAAACTCGTGGTAATGGGAGCCTTCATATTGTTAATTTGAGTTGCTGCATTTATAAAAATAGAAGTTAGTGATTGGTAGATAGATATCATATATAGGATTGCAATTGCATTACTTAAGGACATTGATTTGAGTGAAATAATAGCCAATTTGAACAGTTTGGTTATACAATTTGATTTTTGAAAGTTACAAAACTCAAAATGATTTATAAAATTGAAAAAAAATTCTGTCACGTTAGCTTTTAAATATGAGACAAATTTTGGAAGGACTAAACATAGATGTAGTGTCATACGCAATGTCCTTACAATTTCTCTTGCAAAAAGATAAAACTAATCCAAGGAGAATTTTTTTACACTCTTCCAAAATTGTTTGCGAGATTTATACTATCTTTTTAGTAGATAATATTAGAAACACAATATTTGCAGTAATGCACCTAAGCTTCATTCTCTTTAGAAACTAAATCAATTGACCTAAAAGATCAATGTGGTCGATCATTTTTATTTTTAGAAATAGTTTTAGAATTTTTCTAGGATAAAATTCATTTTTTTGTATAAAAATGAAAAGTCTAACCAGAGGTCATGATGGCCGATCTGATTTCAGAGGCACTCCAAGTAGGGTTTCTAGATTTAATGCTGCCTGCAAGGCCTGAAACATGTGGGCATGACATAGAAGTCCCTGATTTCATTATATATGGTGAGGGCTTTTTCCCTTTTGGAACATCAGTTACATCATTACCAATCCATGCTGCAAGAATGGCAACACCCGGTGCTGCGATATCAGGCTACAAAAGAAAGAATTGTTGATCATATTTAGTATGAGTACAATATGATAGTTATTTAATTCTATATTATATCTTTACACACACGCGCATGCGCACACACTTACTTTTAGAATATTCCTTGAAAGCGCTGAAGGCCCTCTACTTGAAAAGGTTGCCACCATAGGTGCAGGCTTATAATCTATGATTGTAACTGCTGGTAGAATTGTTGCCACAGGATTGCTTCAAATTAATTTTATGCAAAAATACAATAAAATTAACTATCGATATGATACTATAACGTTGTTTATCTAATCTAATCTATCTATCTAATATAATCTAATAATAATAAGCTTTAAAATGTTTACCTTGTTAAATTGACATATTGGAGGATTGTGGCAGCATCTTTTGGTCTTACCACTGTTGCTGGGAAGTCTTCATAATTTCTTGCCTCTGCTCCTTCTTGGTCAATAATATGAACAAGACCTAATCCACCCATCCCTTGCACCGTTTTAATTTTGCTATTGGTTGAGTAATCATCATCTATGCCATCACAGATGACAATCTTTCCTTTGACTTTATTCATATCTAATGAATTTGGGTGACACTTCCTGCATTTAACAAACAATAATAATATTTTGATTAATTATGCACAACAAACAAGTTTAAGTTAATTCATTGTTATGGTTTTACATGCGTACGTACCTTGCTTCAGCTAAGTCAACAATAGTTGTCTTGGCAGATTCTCCGGTTATCAATGGATAATCGGGAGACTTTGATAGAGGGGAGAAATTTATGGCTTTGCCCTGGAGAATAAAAATTGCCAAACGAGAGCACATGTAGCATTGGTCATGTTTGTTTAGGGTTGGTTTTCATTTTTGTTGTTTGGTCTGTTAATTTGAGCTAACTAATCCCCTTTAAAAGTATTGAGCAAAGTGGTTTATTGAAAAAGAAAAACCTTAAAATTGGAGTATTGCAGATTGAGCGTTATAAATTGTACCTGGATAACTTTGCTACTACCTAAGACAACGTTGGACTGCATATCACGGTCGATGGTAGTGGCTGCAACAGTTAATATCCAAGGAGCGTCATTAACAACTGTACTTTGTGTTGGTCCATCATTCCCAGCGGAGCAAACAACCACTATGCCGCGCTCCACAGCATGGAATGCTCCAATCGCAATTGGGTCTGTTGTCAAGTCTGGTCGGAAAAATGAATGTGCTCCAAGCGAGATTGAAAGCACGTCTACTCCATCAGAAATGGCATCGTCGAACGCTGCAAGGATCCCGGAGCCATAACAGGAAGGAAAGCACACTTTGTAAATAGCTAACCTCGACTCAGGGGACCCACCTTTTGCTGTCCCTTTTGCAAGACCATAGTATGATGCACCACTCACGACATTCCCTGCTGCTGTTGATGCTGTATGGGTCCCATGTCCAGATGTATCCCTTACCGTGTTTGCTGCGGTAGCATTTGCATCAGGGTTAGGGTAATACCTTGCCCCGATTATCTTCCTAAAAATGAAAATAAAATCATGGCAATTCCTACCGTAATGGACCAAACAAATAAAGTAAACAATAACATACATAGACAGAAGGTCAGGATCTAACATGTAAGTTTCATTTGATTTTGTTTTTGAGAAAAATTCGAACCAATTACTCCAATTTTATATTTGGTTTGGTTTGTATTTTATTTATTTTACAAACCAGCCACTCTCTCTCTACCCTCCTGTAACTTTGCTACTACCTAAGACAACGTTGGACTGCATATTTTATATTTTGTTTGGTTTGGTTTTGTTTACCGATTACAGTTGGATGAATTGAAGTCATTTGATGTCATGCATATGCCTTTCCAACCAGCTGGAATAGGATTCATTCCATTGTCTGAAAAACTTGCTGCTTCTGGCCATATCCCTACAATTCATCGTTTATATAATTAACTAATTATTAAAATGATGAAACAAATCAATTGAGTACCAATATAATATAATTCGTGAAAATGATAGACTACCTAGCTAGTGATTGTGTGTTATGTACATGTACAATATTACATACATATAATATTTTAGATTATTAATTAAAGGGTTGTGTAACCTCTCTAAAAGAATTTAAAGATGGACCTTACTATTTGAAAATGGTTATGCTTAGGACACTTGTTAAGGATTTAAAAGAAATAATTAATAAATTTTATGTAAAAAATGTTTTAATGTGCTGGATATACAATTTCTAATAAAAAGTTTTTTTTGTTAGACTTCTAAACAAGTGTCCCAAGGACATTTGTTAACATTTCTCTAAAAAAAATACAAAATAGATCTAATATTCTATTAAAATTTACCAAAAATATGAATCCATTTTTTAAGATGTCCATATTAGATTGACCCCATTAATAATAATAATAATAATAATAATAATAATAATAATAATAATAATAAAAATAATAAATAATAATAATGGTTAAATTATAACCAACCTGTATCTAACATGCCAATTATGATGTTCGAAGTGGAGGAGGAAGAAGAATTGGAGAGTGTGTTGTCAATTTTGATGTGACTTTGCAACTTGAGAAAATTCCAAGAACGTGTTGTGTGCAACTTCAAAATGGGATCAGGGAAGACAGACACAACTCCCGGTTGATGAGCAACTAAGTTTGCTTCACTTTTTGATAAACGAGCTGCAAAACCTGAGAATCCATGTTTGTAATTGTGTACCAGAGCCTTTTCATTCCTAATAAATAATTCACATCATCAATAATTAATAATCACATTTCAAAATACTAGCTAATTGATAATGTTATATATTCAATTGATTAGCTAGTTACCCTCTTAACACCGTGTTTAAAACATGGGTATGATCTTTTTGAAGGGTACTATTAGTTGAATCTGCAGCTCCCATATACACAATATAAACTTGTTTGTCATTCTCCAATTGAGTGATGGGATCAGATGAAGATGATCTTGACTCTCCAAGAAAATGGAAGTGAGAATATAATATTAGTATCAATAAAATTGGATTTCCTTTCATTTTTGATGGTGTTCAGTTAGATGATGTATGCTCGTTAGCTCCCGGACGGACCACATATATATAAGAAGCCATTGATCTCGTTAAAGTAAATAAGTTGGTGTTTTGTCTGCATTGAGTTATATGATTTATGGTATGATATATTATGATATGGTGGAATTAATGAATGCGCCTTCCTCATGCGTATTGTACTTTGCACATAGGCGTCAAGCACTCTATCCACCCAAAGTGCGCCATTTCAAGATATTTAGGCATATAGCAGTATACAAATATGGAGATTGAGTTAGCATATTACCACGAATGTGTACGATAAGTCCATGTATAACTGACACTATCAAGTGGAGTACCAACCGGCTAGTGTACATATGATATAAGAGAGTTATTATGCTATTTGAATCACCATTTTTAAGACAACAAAAAAATATAGAAATAAATGTAGATGTTGATATGAAAACTAAAATAATAGAGAGTAAGAATAAAATAAATGTATGAAAAAAAATAGTTGTCACAAAAATGATTGTATAAATACAATTTTTCAATATAATATAAAATTCAAGACAAGCCTATACAAACTAGTAATAATGCTTTTGAAGATATCAAGCACTTTACATCACGATCTTAAGCTTTTGCTCCTTCAAATCCCCGATCGTATTCAGCCGCATGTGTGTTGTTTCATGACTCATCCTAACTTTGGCTCGGTGGCGCTTAAATAGATTGTAGTGTTCCTCGAAAATCTAATTTGGATTATTTTGGCGGTATCATTCGTGATCATAAAAAAAAAAAAAAAATTATATGGGTTACTCGACAACATTGATAGCCCTTGCATTTTTGTATTATTCTTATTCTAGCAAGAATTATAATAAAACTTAGCTGATTTATTTAATTAAGGGTTAATTGTTGAAATTGATCCTCTAATATACGCAAAATATAACAACCCCGTAAAATAAACATATTCTAACCTTGTAATTCAATATTCTTGTTATTTTTGACCCTATAATATACACGTAGTCCAAAAAAAAGATTTACAGGTTGAAATTTTTAATGATTTTTTAGGCATGTTTAGGACGTTAAAATACGACTTTACACAAAAAATTCGACTATGGATAAATTAATTATGTTTTTTTTTAAATAAAATAAATTATGAATTTTCAAAGTGTCAAAACTTCAAAAAACAAAACAATGGAAATTTTAATCTTGAAATCGAATTTTGAGCTGATTATTTACAAAGACATCTACGAAAAAAAATACATAAAACAGATAAGCAAAGTTTCATAACATTTCAAAGATGTTTTCATTTTTTAATTTTTCAACCAAAATGTGGAAAATTGCAATTTTATTTCGAGTAAGCGTATACTCACGGGTCAAATTTTGTTCCCTAATTTTGCAGGCATGATTAGAACATCGTAAGAACTTTCACCATAAAATTTTGGTGTTTTTAAACATGAGATGAATTAACCATAAGTTAAGAAATTCATAATTACGGGGAATAAAATTTCATAAATAATCCGTCCCTAATCGGAAAAATCTTATTAATTTCTTTTTAAAACCATATTTTAGCATCTTAAACATACCTAGAAAAAATAATAAAAAAATCCAACCTCTATGTTACTTTTTTGGACTACGTGTATATTACATGGTTAAAAAAATAATAAGAATGTCAAATTATAAGGTTATAATCAACGGCGTATTTAAAAATTTTAAATAATGGAGGCACTCTACTATATATATTACATTTTTTATAAAAACATAAATAAACATCACATTGAAGTAAAGATTTTACAAGGAAAAAAAAATAGTTTCAACTTGCAATTTCAGTGCAACACACTAAATCAAAACAAAACAACATCATCGGTGGGCAACATTTTTTTTCTTCGACAAAGTCTAATTCGCAAGTCTACTAGGCTAAATGAGTATCTTAAGTTTCAATATTAATATAAATTTAAGCTCAACAAGCTAATAATATATAAGTTCACTCTTATTATATTAATAAATAATTTATAAATTACAAATTTATAAGATTGAAAAGATAAAATTAAAATCTACAATTCAGAGTTTAACCCTTAAAAGATCAACAATGGAGTAAAGTACAAGTGAATGAGTGAAGTTTGTATTGTAGTGTTTGTGTTTCATTTTGAGAAATTTTATTTTTAGGGAAATGTTAATCGGTGTCCTTGGTACACTGGTTAAGAAATTATAAAATTTTTTTTTTTTGGAAATTGTGTATTCTATGTTTTATAAGTTAAAGAATTGTTCTTTTCAATGAAAATTATATCTTTTTTTTCTTTCTACTTTTAGTTTCTTAACCAGTGCTCCGGAGACACCGATTAACAAGACTCCTATTTTAATTACGGATATGGGCCAACAAGTGAGACAAATCAAATATTTGATTGAAAATTTGAGAATCTGTGTAGTGTGCTATGTGATAAGCTTCTAACATTTCTTTCTTTTTTGGTACAAAAGAGGGAGCTTCTAACATTTCTATTGGTGTACATATATACATATAGTACCAACATATATACATATAGTACCAAGAAATTTTATAAAACATAGTGTGCCCACACAATGGTGTATGTGCCTCCGCTCCTAATTATAATATGTATTTTTTATTTTATAAAGTCATTTTTCAAACATCGCTTATATTACATGTCAAATTTGAACAATCAACCCTTTAATTAAAGATTTAAATAATATTATACAAAGGATAAAAGTGTAATTAGAATAATTTAAATGAAGGGTATAATTGGGAGATAAAAAGCAGCCCAAAATATGTATACGTATTGACTTTCTATATAGAAGAAGAAGAAGAAGATATAGAGGTATAGATAAAATTGCAATTAAAATAGAGTAACATTATAATCCCCATTCGTTACGACAGCGAAATTGAGGGTTTGATATAGCGACTTGGGTGACCTCACCGTGGGAGCGAGCTTCGAAACAAACCGCTACTTCTCTTTCTTCTTCCTGCTTTGCTCTACGACAACAACACATTGGTCACTCTTTTTCTCTTCTTTCTCTCTTCTGTTCTCTTGTTTCCAATTTTTTCAAATAGGTTTGCTTTGCCGTGTCACGCAAGAAATAGGGTTACGTTGCGGCAGAGAGAGATCCTTTCCTCCCTCACTCTCATCTCATCGTTTCTATGGCCTCTGCCGTGGAATCTTCAGTGGGTATATCAAATGCATCAACGTCAGGTCCCCATCTACAAAACATCTTAAAGAAGACAGACGGGAAGATTCTACGGACGAGGAGGATAGTATGCCATTGAGTGTTATTAGGATGAAGATGAACAATGCCACTGTTAAGAAAGCAACTCCTAATGTTCTCAAGAAATCATATGAAGACTCTGATAATGATATTCCTTTATCAGCCAAGTTGTCACAGATTACTAACTATGATGACTCTGTTAAGAGACCACTAGATGAAATTGACTCATTACATTCTTCAGGTAAGAAGTCAAAACTCTCACATCCAGCTTCATCAATTAATGCTAAACAAACAACGGTTAAATCTGATGCGAAGGCTGACAAGGAAGAGGAGGCTGATGATACTCCTATTTCCCAAAGAATGAACAAATTGGCCAATAAATCATCTTACTCGAACAAGTTGACGAATGTCACTAAAGTCAATAAGGTTGCTGCTCCATCTTTTAAGAAAAAGGCAAACTTCAAAAAATCAGACAATAAATCAAAACATGTCAAATCTACTAAACATCAATCAAGCTCTGACTTTGGTTCACAATGGTGTCATCTTCCCACCTCCTTACAAGCCTCATGGGGTAAAGATTCTCTATGAAGGGAAGCCAGTAACTTTGACCCCAGAACAAGAGGAGGTAGGATTTTGCTTATGAATAATGTTTTCATGGTTTTGTGTGATTGTTTGCTCTTGCTTTTTAGTTTTGTATTTATTGATAGTTTCAAATTGGATGTGATGTTGTTTGGAAAGTGTGTTTATAAGTGGTAGATATTCCTCATTTTACAAGCTTATTTTGCGTGGTTGAGTTAGGCTCTTTCCAAATTTGAAGTAGTATCAGAGCCTACTATAGATCCCGGTTGAAACCCGTTATTGGGCTACTCGACCATGCTCCATATGTTCAATCATGGGCGTGAGGGAGGTATTGAGGGTCTCACATTGGAGGCGATATAGCGTGATATCGAGTTTATAAGTGATAGATATTTCTTACCGTACAAGTCAATTTTGTGTGGTTGAGTTAGGCCCTAACTAAGTCATAAGAGGTTTTTTTTTTTTTATATTGATTTTTAATTTTTGAGAAATTGAGTTGAGTCAAGTGTTTCTATGTGAGAGTTCTCATATTAAAAAGTAGAGTTTCTGATAATACTAAGAACGTGGAATGTACGTGCAGGTTGCCACAATGTTTGCAGTCACTGATACAAAATACAGGCAAAACGAAATATTCAAGGTTAATTTTTGGAATGACTGGCAGAAGTTGCTAGGAGAAAATCACTTGATTCAGAATTTAAAAGATTGTGACTTTTCACCGATTTACGATTGGTGCCAGATTGAAAAGGATAAGAAGAAACAAATGAGTTCAGCGGTAAGTTGCTTCATATGATTTCATTTGAAAATGATAGAATAGAAATTAACATCTCAAAGCATTATTTGTATTTTCGGTAAACATAGTGTGTGCTTCCAGGTCCAGCATCACATGCAGAGATTTGTCGCTTTGAGAATAAATTTCCCATTTAGCTGGTTTAGTTCTGTAGTCACCAAATCATGGTTTTGAAATTTGTTGATTCTACATTGGATTGGACAGGATATTAGGCATGTAAAACATGTGACAGGCAAAATAGGTTATAACACCTGACTTTAATTAAATTAGCATTAAAATTAAAATTATATAACATGTTTCAGTTCATTAGAAGTTTGAAGGTGGTGATTATAAGTAAAAGACAAAAATAATGAAAAGGAGAGTTGTGATCATTAGTGTCTTTTATTCATGTGTTGACCCTCTTTTGTCTTATTTTTATCAGGAGAAGAAGGCCCTAAAGGAGGAAAAAATGAAACAAGAAGAGAAATACATGTGGCCTATTGTTGATGGTGTTAAAGAGAAGGTTTAGTCTTCTCTCCCTCTTTTTCTGCCCAACCAAACGCTCTCCCCCGTATTTCTTGAAAAAACATGCCTGTTCTTCCCTTAGAATTTGTACCTTATCTTGAATTGCTTGTTCCATGAATTAAGTGTCAGTATTATCTAAGTTGGATGTTCACTTACCCTTTATTGCTGTTGTTATTTGGTGCTGGTTGATGTGCGAAGTAATAAATCGAGATAAGAGGTGCGGCAATTATCATACTCCCGAATAACACAAAATAGTTATTTTTCATTTAAATTTTGTTGTAAATTGAGACTTCTTGTTCAGTCAATAAGTTACTCAACTATAATGCAGGCTAACTCATACTTTGTTTTAAGGATAGGTAGGAAAACAAAATAACTGCGACTTTCTTTTAGGGTAGGACTAGATAGTGAGATAAATAACTCTTGATTTATTTGAATCATGTTTTTCTTAAATTAAAAGAATATGTTTTTCCTCTTGTTTACCTTTATCTAAGCTTTTACTTTTGAAATGTCCTTGTGAAACTGCTAGTTTCAATTTTTTCTCTGGGATTCTTTTTACGAATAATTGTTCGTTTAATATTTTAGGTTGGAAGTTTTAGAGTTGAACCTCCAGGATTGTTCATTGGACGTGGAGAGCATCCCAAGGTTGTTACGATAATTGTTTTTGAAAATAAAAACATGTAAACTGACTTCAGAGAGAACGATTTTCTTACATCCAAGTTGTGATTATCTCCTTCAATTTGGGGATGGAGATATACGCACAATTTTCTCAAAGTTTTGATATGAAGTTCAGTTATATATGTCAACTGTTTGCGTGTTAATGGAGTGTCTTTGTTTTTGTCACCATTTTTATTTGGCAGATGAGGGAATTTGGACTACATTGTTTAAGTTTAGTTATCATAATCTACTTCATGACTTTATTTAATTTGAATATTTCTTGTTGGTTGCCATTACATGTTTTTAAGAATGGTAAGACTTCGATATTGGCAAGCGATGGACAAGTGATTCACTATAATAAGAGAGATTATAGAATAGATCAAACTAGAATTACCATTTACATTTATTGATTTCTGGTCAAGCATTATGTTGAAATGACATACCAAGTTGCCATTTATTTGTTACTATTTGTTTCGCTTGAATTTGTTGTACTAACATGCTAAGTTGCCATTCATTTCATCAATAGGCTACATGGGAAAGCGCCAACTGTGCAACTGAACTATCACTACCAAATTCCACTTGTATTGCCAAAGTTTTATTTTAGAAATTCATAAAAACCGTGACCCATGTTTTCACGGTGTCACCGCCACTGTCACATTGCGCTTTCCCTCTCCAGTCTAGTCTGTCTACTCTCAGGGACAACTTCTTCGTCCCTCATTTTTTTTAATTTCCAGTGTTATCTATTTAGGATTCCACGATTAAAATCGCACAAAAGAAGATTGAGATCGAAGATTTGCCTGGTTCAACCGCTATGAAAATCATCATTGCCAGGTTTTGTGTCTATCAAAATCTAACTAGGACAACGACCGGTAATCATTCACACAATAATTGACTTCTATTTTGGTTTTATAATGTTGCTTGTATTAATATATCATTTGTAACTCTATTAATTTTTGTGTACATAATTCTTATTGACCGCTTGATCAATCTACAGTTTTCTTAAGTACTGTGCATAATCTCTTAATCCACTTGTATGCTAATTGAGATGCTTGTCAAGAATAAATATGTTAAAACCTGTTTTAAGTACGAGTTTATGAAACATCTGGGAGGAGGGAATGATGATTCTAGTTGCAATTCAATTATAACCTTGATTTTTGTTCTAGATTTGATTGATTTTTTGATTAATGTGTTCACTACTAGCTCAACTATGATAATAAACTGTAAATAACTTGAGTAGGCCTACGGTCTGCGCCATTATCAACTGACTAGCTATGCTGTGGTTTTTTTTAGTTGATGTAAATGCAAAATTATTTTACACCTACAATACATCTCCAATAAACTCTTTCATCAATTAATTTGTATATTCTTAAGCAAAGGTGTAGGACTACTACATAAAAGAAAAAACGCAGAACTGCATTTAAAAAACGCCCCAAGAAATAGATAAAATAGAAATAAAACGGAAAGTAGCAGTAAAAGGAGTATTGATATATGTAGTTGGCTCTGATTGAGAAACATTATAGCGTGTGTCTTGAAAATCATCATAGGAGTCATGATATATGTACTTACTAGGGCAATTGTTGGAGGACCTTCCAATGATGGTTCTTTTTAGGACTCGCGCTATAATGAATCTGTTTTTATTAGTATTTTGGCTTACTTCAAAGAACAAAGGTAGTTTTGTAGTTTTGTTCAATGATAGACTTTGGATTTTGACCATAGTTCTCATTTGAATTTGTAGGAGCAGCCTCCCACTCTGATGAATCTATTTTTATTTTAAATAAATTTATCAAGCTTTGTTTGGAAGCTGCTACTTACCGTTTTATTTCTATTTTTCTCGGGGCACTTCGCTCAATAATAATATACAAACTTTTTGATAAAAGAGTTTCCTGGAGATGTATGGTCAGTATAACATGATTTTACATTTTTAACTCAAGTGTTATAACTACTAGCTCCACTATGAAAATTTGCCTGGTTCAACTGCTATGAAAATCATCAATGATGAAGAGAAGAAAGGGGTTTAAACAGATTGTGTCTAATCTGTGTATGCTATGCTCTGTAAAATCTGTCTTTTCATCTTGTTACAAAATCTCTCTCCACTCTTTTCTCTGTTCAGCTCATAATATTCTCATTGACTGCTGGATCAATCGATAGCTTTCGTTCTCCTATTATGCGGGATGATGTAGGTCCTGAATTTGTTGATACTTTCGAGTATTGGGTAAAATCTCTTGATCCACTGGTAATTGAGATGCTAACCAAAAGTAAATATGTTAAAATCTGTTTCAAACACAAGTTTATGAAACATGTGGGAGGAGGGAATGGTGGTCATTCTAGCTGCAGTTAAATTATAACCTTGACAAATCTTCTAGATTATCGAGTCTCTGAACTTCATTGATTAATTCTCATCGATGTATTATAACTACTAGCTCCACTATGACTGTAAACTGTGAATAACACAAGACATATTTACACTGCACAAGTTACAATTAGCAAATATCAAATCTATGTTCTTTTATGCGTGAGTTGAAAGCGTAAGACATCATTTCAAGTTTTAAAATTTATTCCTTCTCCTTTTGAATTGTTGCAGTTTGTTATGGAGATCCGGAGATTAATGGAATTAAAAGACCTTAGCATAAATTATACATGCTCATCTCTTGTGATGCGTTCTATTTGTAAAGGGTTTACACGGAAGAGGTAAACTACTAGTTTCAGAAATAGTATAGCTGAGCATAAAATTCGTTTACCTTCCTTTCTTTTACCTTTCTTAATGAAGGGATGGGAAGGGTTGAGTGAATAGGGCCATTACATTTTCAGGGAAACTATTACCTGAAGAAAAAAACTAATAGATTTTTTTTATGAAAACATGTTGCTATTTTTGTGGCAGCATTGAATTGCATGTAAACTGGAGTATTTTTAGTTGCTGCTCAAAATTCAGAATTTAATTCAAGCAAGAAAGAGTGAAGTCACGTATACTGCACTTTTCAAGTTCATCGTCTTCTGTAGATGATATTGGGATTCTGGAGAGGAATCCAAACATGCACCATGTACTTACAATGTGTAAATAACATAAACAACTACAGGAACTCTGCTTGAATTTATTTATCATTTCTTTTCATCTAGGTACATAGATAGTACAAAAGGACTTCGAACACTATATTTATCATTTCTCCATGTAATGGATCCAAATAGATCTTCCTTTAGCGAGGATGAATTAGAGAAAGTAACTTGGTAGCTTATTTTTTTGCTACTTTTTGTAAATTGGAGTTTATCTGGAATCAATTGGACTTTCACCCCACTAGGGGCATCAATGATGGCGGAGTAGACTGTTTCATCCTCTTCACCAACATTTGTAACAGTTCTACTCACATTCATGATTCCTTTCTCGAAGAAGTTGGAGATTGCTATTGATGGGTAGTTGATGTTGGAAATAAGATCAGGAGTCGAATCCTTGGGGCAGCTGAAACTACCAGGGACGGTTTTTGAGATAGCCTTAACTGTGGTTGTATTGTATCCTAGGTAACACAAGTAGTTCAAGTAGTCAATGGTGCTGGTTTCATAAACAAGACCTGGTTGGAATGATTCAGATATTGTAATTTCCCCTGCTCCATAGTCATAAGGTGTGACAATTGACCCTAAATCCGTTGTAATGGGATCCTTCATATTGTTAATTTGAGTTGCTGCATTTTGAAAATAGGAGTTGATGAGTTACTTACTATATATGATATCTAGGACATTGATTTGAGTGAATTATCCATTGTGAAATTTGTTGTGGTTAGACAATTTGACATTTGAAACATAAACAATTCAAAATGATTTATAAAATAAAATCTTTTATCACATCAGTCTCCATATATGGGACAATTTTTCTGAAAAACTAAACTTAGATGTAGTACCATACATATTGTTCTTACTTTTCCTATTACAAAGAGACATGTTTTTTACACTCTTTAAAAATAATTGGTGACCGTTACTATCTTTTTAGTTGATAAAGTAGGAACACAATGTCTAAAGAACTGCACTTAGGTTTTATCATGTTTAGAAATAAATCAATAGACCTAAAATGATTAATATGGTTGATAATTTTTAATTTCAGGAACCATTTTAAAAAAATTCAAGGTAAAATGAACTAATCATCGAGATTAAATTGATTATTCATATTTTTTATAAATATTAAAAGTCTAACCAGAGGTCATGATGGCCGATCTGATTGTAGAGGCACTCCAAGTAGGGTTTCTAGATTTAATGCTGCCTGCAAGGCCTGAAACATGTGGGCATGACATAGAAGTCCCTGATTTAAAGTTATATGGTGAGGGCTTTTTCCCTTTTGGAACATCAGTTACATCAGCAATCGATGCTGCAAGAATGGCAACACCTGGTGCTGCAATATCCGGCTACAAAAGAAAGAATTGTTTGCTATGTTTAGTGATGAGTGTAAAATGATATCTATTTATGATTCTATCTTTATTTTGTGTATCCTTACCTTGAGAATATTCTTAGAGAGTGTTGAAGGCCCTGTAGATGAAAAGATTGCAACCATAGGTGCAGGTTTATAACCTATGACTGTAATTGTTGGTAGAATTGTTGCCACTGGATTGCTTCAGGTTGATTATATGCAAAAAATACAATAAAATTAACTAGTGATCATCTCTCAACGTCGATTTCAATCTCGGATTCAAAAGCAAAATTTCAAATGAACACTTTACTTAAAAACATAGTTAGCTTGTTTAGTAGGGATTTTTTTTATTTTTTTGTCATTAGCGAGAGAGATGAACTCAAAAGTGTAAAATTGGATTACATTGTAAACCAATCACAAATTGAATAGTTATAATTGAATGTCGGTGTAAAATAACTTTATATTGACGGTGTATATCCATTAATCTTCTTGATATACCGTAACCATATTTTTCCGGTATAATAAAATAAATTAAAAAATTTTAAAATGCATACCTTGTTGAATTGACATATTGGAGGATTGTGGCAGCATCTCTTGTTCTTACCACGGTTGCTGGGAAGTCATAATTCTCTGCCTCTCCTCCTACTTGGTCAATAATATGAACAAGACCTAATCCACCCATCTCTTGCACCGTTTTAATCTTGTCATAGATTGTGTAACCATCATCTATGCCATCACATATGACAATCTTTCCTTTGACTTTGTTCGTATCTAATGAATTTGGGTGACACTTCCTGCATATAACAAACAATAATAATTTTTTTATTAATTATGCCCAACAAACAAGTTTAAGTTAATTTATTGTTATGGTTTTGCATGCTTACGTACCTTGCTTCAGCTAAATCTGCGGTAGTTGTCTTCACAGCCTCGCCGGTTACCAGTGGATAATGGGGGGATTTTGAAAGAGGGATGAAATTTATGGCTTGGCCCTTAAGAATAACAATTATCAAACATGAGACATATATCATTGAAAATTAAAAACTAAATTGGTATACCGCAGAGTGCTATAGATTGTACCTTGATAACTTTGTTACTACCCAAAACAATATTGGACTGAAGATCACGATCGATAGTGGTGGCTGCAACGGTCAATATCCAAGGAGCATCATTAATAACTGTATTTCTCTCCGGTCCTTCATTCCCAGCACTGCAAACCACCACTATACCACGCTCCACTGCGTGGAACGCTCCGATTGCAATCACGTCAGTTGTTAAGTTGGGTCGGTTAGACGAATATGGACCAATTGAGAGTGAAAGTACATCAACTCCATCGTAAATGGCATCGTCGAATGCAGCAAGCATGCCAGAGCCAGAGCAGCCAGGAGAGCACACTTTGTAAATTGCCAACCTCGATTCAGGAGACCCACCTTTTGCTGTCCCTGCTGCAAGACCATAATATGATGCACCACTCACAAAGTTCCCTGCAGCCGTCGAAGCTGTGTGGGTCCCATGTCCATCTCTATCCCTTACCGTGTTCTCCGTTTCATCCTCCCCTTCAGGATCAGGGTAATACCTTGCTCCTATTATCTTCCTGAAAATGGAAAAACAAATTCATGGCAGCTTTTATTCTAATGGACCTCATAAACAGCAGAAACATAGAAATAATGTATGGGATATATAACAGATTGGCTTAACTCGATTTATGTGAGAGAGAAATTCAAATCAATCACATATTGATTAGCGGGTTTGGTTAAATTAATTATGGTTGTATATTTCTATCATTGCTTTTTCTCACACCTGTTACAGTTGGATGAGTTGAAGTCTTTTGATGTCATGCAGATACCTTTCCAACCGGGTGGAATTGGACCCATTCCCTTGTCTGAAAAACTTGCTGCTTCTGGCCATATACCTGAATAACTCATTGTTTAATTTATTAACTTATTATTAAAATGATGAAACATGTATGTGTGTTATGTACATGTACATTATATATAAATCATATTTCATTCATATAAATCAATAATAAAATAATAATCAACCTGTATCTAACATGCCAATTACGATGTCTGATGAAGAGGGAGAAGACTTGGAGAACGTGTTTTCAATTTTGGCGTAAGTTTGCATTTCGAGGAAATTCCAAGAACGTGTTGTGTGCAGCTTCAGAATGGGATCAGGGAAGACAGACACAACTCCAGGTTGCTGAGCAATCAAGTTTGCTTCACTTTTTGATAAACGAGCTGCAAAGCCTGAGAATCCGTGTTTGTAGTTGTGTACTAGAGCTTTCTCATTCCTAAATGATTCACATCACCAATAATTAATCACATTTTACAAGATTAGCTAATTGATCGTAATATATATGCAATTAATTAAGTACCTTTTTAACACTGTATTTAAAATATGGGCATGATCTTCACGAAGGGAACCATCAGTTGAATGTGCTGCTCCCATATACACAATATAAACTTGAATGTCATTCTCTGATTGAGTAGTTAAGGATGATCTTGACTCTCCAAGAAAAAGGAAGAGTGAGTAAAATATCAGTATCAATAAAATTGGATTTCCTTTCATGTTTAGTATTCTCTTGAATTGAACTTAGCTTTGATGGTGTTCAATAAGTTGATGAGAAGTATGCTTGCTAGCTCCCCGCGCACACAAATATATAAGAAGTATTACTAACAATTCTGAACCAAATCGAAAAAAAAAAAAAAAAATTGAACTATTACTAACAATTCTGAAACTCAGTTCGAAAGAGTTCGGTTTAATTCGAAACAGTTCGTTACTAAAATTCAATTTCGTTTTTTTTTTTATATATATTTTCTC
>Ga0209282_1000523_pt1 | contig 18576 bp, 6 predicted proteins | sample Mtrugardesep15_FD_187529 | JGI IMG/M metagenome (GOLD analysis project Ga0209282, IMG submission 187529) | Root nodule microbial communities of legume samples collected from California, USA - M. trunc garden sep15 (SPAdes) (version 2) | ecosystem: Host-associated > Plants > Roots > Nodule...
TTGAACCAAAAGTGATGATTAAGAAAAGCACTAAGGAGAATTTAATGCTTGAATGATGGAGGGAAAATATTAGGTTAAAATTAGGGTATAATATTGCTTGACCAGACAAGCTTTAGTAAGAAAGATTAGATTAGATATAAGTATGATAGGGCAATTTAAATGAAGTAACATATATTGATACACTTATGCATCGATATATGAATTTGATATTCTTTCTCAAATCTCCTATTGAAGATACTTATAAGTTGCTTGAAACATAATAGTATCAACAAGCAATTGAATCTATAGTGACGTCTACAAGGTTTACATTCTCATTAAATAGACATATTAGACGTACGTGCTTAGAACTCTGGCTCTTGAGTCACCTTTTGGATACGAGTATCTCCCATCTTTCAATAGCGCATGTTTGCAATTTGATCAATTAGATATTATGTTAAAAAGTAAAATTAGTCATTGATTTCTAAATGATATTTTTTTTTAAGAAATTAAACTAGCTCATCCAAATTAGCATCAGAGACAATCAAACTTAAGACTTTAAAGAAGATTAGACTTCAAGATCCAAGTCAACACACCAAGACAACTCAAATGAGTTATTTTTAAACGATCATTAAAATAAGAACCATAATAATAAAAAAATTAGACTTTTTTTTACTAAAGTGGTACAAAACTGAGGTAAGTCGTATCTGCCACCTGCAATTTATCTTTTTCTTAAAACAAAGTCGTAGATGGCAATGACGACTTTGTTTTTTGTTTTTGTTTTCAATAAAAATTAACTTTTGGTGAAGAACAAAATTTGTCAATATAAGTCGCATATTCAGGTTTATGTATTGTGGCCACTCAAACTCCAAGAGAGGCAGGTAAAAGTGGTTTTCAGGGTACTGCTGATGTGGTAAGGTGAAACACATGGTTAAATAGGAATAATTTTCTTCAGCATCATAACTATATTCATACCACGTTAATTTGGTGAAACTTGTAAATTGACAGGCAAACCTATGAAATTGATATAAACCTAAGATTGCTACAAAAAGATGGCAAGCAATCATTTTCATTTTGGTTACTAAGTATTGTATTCCATTTTCCATGATTGAGATCTAAAATCCTCCAAGAAAAGCGCTTGTGTAATTTTCAGTCACACATGTTTAGTATTTATGATGCATCACACATACATCAAGCTCTCATTTTCTAAGGCATTTGATGAAAAGATCACACTAGATTATACCAAAACCATATCACCTGCAGGCTATTCTTGAATGATCACAACATCAAATATAAATTCTTAAAAAGCACTCCCAAAACATCAATTCTATCTTTTATTCTTTTAGTTATTTAAAAAATAATCAAAAAGTTAATTCTACTTTTTACTTTTTGTGAGTGTGACTAAGATTTGTGACCATAAGCCTTGTGAGTTATATTTAGGCTAATCAGAACCATAAACCTTTTAAAATACTATGCCTCAAGTCTCATATATGCAATAATGAAGGTTAACATTGAGCCCTTCATATTATTTTGGATGCCTTATGCCTATCATCTTCATTTTTCACCCTTATAATACCCCTCCCCAGACACACTAGTCAAACACCCTATTATGTGCCTTCCATTTCTATTATTATATCCCTATAGATTGTTTGACTCAATGGTATGGTATGAGTGCTTGGTCAGTAATTCCTTGATAAAGCATATACTCAAACGTCCACATAAAGGTTTGGTATACCAATTCCATTTAAGATAATAAAAAAAAAATGCTTATATTGATCAAATTAACAGTAATATAACATTTTCACATAAAAATATAATAATCTTATACCATTATTATACGACTTTCTTTTCCCGAATAATGAAAAACAGAAGAATAATATTCCAATACACACGCTATATTTCCCTAAAAAAAGTACGCTATATTTTCGAAGTCATCATATGTGTCCAGTTTTTTTAAGGTTTTTTTATCGAGCAATATTATATCTTCAGAAAAATAAAATCAAGAATTCTTTAAGAACAAAGATCAGTCAATCACAATGCACTATTTGCCACAATTTAAGGAGTTGTGACTGAAAAATAGGAAGTGAACAAATAAATCATGCAATTAAAACTTACCAACTGTGTCTTGAAAAATTCTTGATGCTATTTTTTTTTAGTGAAATAGCATTTTTCTTTTCTATTATCTATAAATTTGTACAAGTTTAAAATAATAAATTTGTATTAGAACATGTATATTTTATATTAAATTAAATATATAACGTTTTTGATAAATAATTATTATGTTTCATAAAAAAAAAAAAGTTGTTATTTTTAGTACCTTTAACATCTACAATATTGAGAAACAAAAAAAAATCTACAATATTGTATATGTAGAAAAACCTTTAAATCCCACCATGTTAGACATACTCTTTTTTCTTTTTTTAATGGTATTTTATTTTGAAGAACATTTTCAAAAGTAGACTAGAACCAAAAAAAGAGTAGAATTTGGTTGATGTTCCCTCCATCCTAAGCAATTCAAGTCCACCACACCACCACCGACGTGACAAGATCTAATAGTAAGTGCTGTTGACCAAAGAGTTTATAAGGCTGTTATGCAAAGTACAACTAACTCAAAGGTTGAGAGTAGACTAGCCACATGCCTTCATTTTTGGTCCCATTGCAATGTCGCGGGTACTTCACCATGACACTTGTCTTAGCTACATGGAGTGCAACTTGTTAGAAACTCAAATAGCCTCTCATTTCTTTCTTTTTGACTCAGCCTCTTGTATTTAATTTTTTTTGGTCTAGAGCCTCTTATATTTATTTCCTTAGACATTTTGTCGTATGCATATTTTTCATAAAATAGTTCTTTTCGTAAATAAAACTAATTGATCTAATTGATTTTAGACTTCTTAAGTAAAATAGTTGGAGATTTTATTATTGACTTATAGTGTACAGACGAAATTTATCTACAAGAGCGAATTTATACTGTGTGTCTAACAAATTATTTGATGGAGATTATTTACCATCAAATCAAATAATGATGAAATCTTCGTACTTATAACATAATAAAAATGGTGGGATTATATGATGACATTTATATATTCATACAAACAAGACAAGAAAAAACGTCAAATTAAGACGGCTCAAGGGCTAAGCACTAGATCAAACTATTGGTGAATCTAGTCTAAAATATTAGGTGGAATGAGAGTTGAATTAAACTGAGAAAATGGTGAACAGAGTGAGGATGAATCAATAAAAATGTAATAGAAAAAGAAATTAACCCATGCACAAACATTCTTTTCTTATTTCTTCGTTTTTGTTTCCTCCATTTTAAAATGTGTCGTTTTAGTAGGAATTTTTTTAAAATAAATGTCATTTACACTTTTTAAATATAAGACTAATTCTGTTCTAAACTGCTCAAAAGCTTTTACTCATAGTCCAGGACCAAACAACTAGGTCTAATTCCCCTTGGACCAAATATGATATTCACACTCTCTCCACTTGGGGAGGTATGTTGGCATCAACAATTAAAACATCGGATCGTAACCACTCTGACCACTATTAATTTGTAATGCTCGACGGTTATAAATCTCATCGTCCATAACTTCGACCAACGAATATCCAAGTCATAATCACTGGCAACCTGCACCTCTATTATATATGGAGACTTCAACCGTCTCCCATGTACAATTTATTCTACCCCTAACCGTCATTCTTGTTCAAACATTTACTTGAGCGTCAGAGTACCTGCATGTACACCACCCCTCGCCGTTCCAGCGACCAATGCATTGCAAATTCACCACACTTAATGTGGTTTTGCTGATCAAGTTAGATCATTTTTGTACTTCTGATTCTGTCCTTTAAAAATTATCATGTACATTATTTTCAAAATATTATATTATTTAGTTTACATTTATGATGGTGAAAAATACACCAATAATAAATAAAGTTAGTTTGATAAAAGTGTAATGTCTTCTACCAATTGCATTTCATAATTTGTTTGAAAAACATTCATTTTAAAATAAAATGAATATCAACACTCTCATTTTCTAAAGTTTAGTGATACGCGCTCAACCTTCAATCGTCTATTATGTGGGACTAAACCAAACTCAGGTAAACAATCAAGGGCACTCCCTTTAAACATTTATCTCGTTAACAACTTATTTTGAAAAATTTAGTGGGATAAAACGTGATTAATTTTTTTTTTGACAAAAATAAACGATATTCATTCATTTAAATTGGTAGAGTACATCGATACAATACAAATCCAAATTCGCTAAAAACAAAAAGGATGAATTTGTGAACAAACTCACAACATCCATGTTAATAGCATAAAACGACAAAGTACCTATGCCTACAAATATGACTAATATGACTATATTCAAATCTCTGAAATACTCATGTTTTTGGATCTGCAACGTTGACGACGCCAAAGTCATTGTCATTGATCAGATATGCACTTGCTCAAAGCTAATTTTTCAACCTGAATCAAATAAACACCGCACTAAGACGTGAAATCAAAAACACATCACACAAAGACGAGAAATCAAAACAAACAGAGTCACGACGAAATCACAAAACAAACGAAAGAAAACAGAAAATATGGTGAAATCACTTATTCAATCAGGATAGAAGAAAAAAAAACAACTCGGAGGGGTGACTTTTTGGTCAAAATTGACCCTAAATCACCCACCTAACAAAAAAAAAATGAATGACGGCTAGGGTTTGAGAAAGAGAGAAGGGATAAAACTTGATTAATGAAAAAAGAGTTATTTCTCGATTCATCTAATATAAGTAAAAGTGAGTAAAAAAAAGTTTATATATTTGAACCAAATTTTAAAGAAAACACATCACATTTTGGAGACTTAAATATCTGATGATAAGTTTGAGACTTCTGTTATTAGTAGGTGGGATGCATGGATTTTTGTTTGAGGTGCACATAACAAATGATTACGATTTACGAATATACTGGTGGTGTTGGGAGTATAGGACTGAGTACAAAATAGAGGACAACATAAATTAGAGATACGGCACATAGAATTGTAAAATAGTAAAATCATAGGAGTTAACGTTAAACATAAAACATCAAAACACAAAAAGAGAAAAGGAAATCCAAAAGCAGACTAATTAATTAATTAATAATAATAATAATAAATACAATTTTAATAATAATAATTAAGACAAAAACATATGAGATGGTAAGAGATCTCTCATAATTTTTTTGGTTATATCTTATAGTTTAATCATAGAGTAGTGCTAATAACATTATCTTTTCAACAATATCTCAAACACTCATTTTCCTATTTGTTTAAATCAATGTAAGTCTCATACTTTGGAATTGGACATCACTTAAAATAATGAGACATTCATTAAATAAGAGAGTGACCGTTAAAAAGAGTGTTGAAAATAGTATATCTAACATTCATCTTAATCATATGTTTCGAGTTCAAATACAACAACAACGATAAACTAAAGTTATGTCATTCATTAATATCTTATTCAATTTAAAAATTGATTTATACACTTGCTCGCAAATAACTACCGATTTACACTAACAAAAATTAAGACAATATAAATTAAACAATTAAGTTTAAGTGGTTAATACCCTCCAAAAATAAATAAAGAAAGCAATTAAGACAAAATCATGTTATTCCTTCTTTCTTTGTTAGGACAATAAATAAAAAAGTCACACATTGATCTCATCACACGTCTGAATCGGATTTTCCCTTTTCTTTCTCTCTCTTTTTCCTCTTTCTCTCTTTCTTCTTATTCACACACCACTTCACAGTTTTCACCTAACCCTAACCATGGCTACTTTCACCTCCTTCTCTTCTCCATCATCATCTTCCACTCCTCCTCCTCCTCCTTCTTTCTCAGCTCCATCCTCTTCTTCACCTTTCGATGATGACTCTTTTGAAGATTCTTGCAGTATTTGCTTAGAATCCTTCAGTCTTCATGACCCATCAACTGTATGTTTCATCTTTCACTCATTTTTCGCTTTTTGCATTTGGGTTTTGAATAAAGTTGTGAACTTTAATCGCTTGATTGAATGTTTGTGATCTTATTGCTTCACTTGTAAATTGTTAAAGCTTTTGTTTTTACATTGTTGTATAGGTAAATTGTTAAAGCTTTTGTTTTTACATTGTTGTATAGAAATTTGATGTGTGTTTATGATGGATTCTCAATTTTTTGTTGATAAACGTGGGTTTGGTGTGATTTTTATTTTTACCCTGATTTTTGTGGTTTGAGTCTTATTGATTAGATTGAATTTGCTTAAAATTTCAAGGTTATTTTTATGTTGTTTTGAGATGCATTTGATCTGCTTATGGTCTGTACTGATACAAATATTGGGAAAATTTTGCTTCTGTTTTTGCATAAGCAATAGTGTTTATTTAATCATCATAAAGAATCAGGGCCTGTTTGGATGGCTTATTTGAGTTTATCTGCTGGTATAAACTTTTATGACACTGTTTGGGAAAACTAATAAAACACCTTATGACATGATCATAAGGTGTTTTCAGCTTATTTTCATAAGCTCTTCAGAATAGCTTATGAAAACAGCTTATTCAGTATACAAAAATAGTTTGATTTTGTTTTGTCTTGTTATAAAAATAGCCATTCATAAGTGCTTATGTTATAAGCAGTAAAATAAGCTGTTTATCCAAACAGGGCCTTATACACATTGAAGCAGCTGGAAATTATCTCATAGCATTGTGATATTTGTAGAAGCTTTTTTTGTTCTTATTCATTATGATATTTGTCATGAGATCATTTCCAGCTTGTTGAATCCTGTGATGCCAAACATTTACTCTGCAACGATATATTTATCTATCATGATGTGTTTAATTATGCTTTTTGTGAGGATTAGTTACAACTTGTAGATCATCAAAGGGAATGTTCTGTATATATTAATGTCTAAACCTAAATGTTGAATAGCGAGTTGATATGTTTCTTTTTCAATGTCAGGTTACCTGTTGCAAACATGAATATCACCTGCATTGCATTCTTGAATGGTAAGCCTTATATAGCTTGATAAATTGGTCATAGATTGTTGTGGTTAGTTGCTTCTAACCTAACTTGTTTTTTCTTTAGGTCACAGAGAAGCAAAGAGTGCCCAATATGTTGGCAATCGCTTTCTTTGAAAGACCCTGCTTGGTATAAGTTTACTTGCAAATGGTTCCCCTTCCCATTCTCAATATAAGCTTTTTATGGTATGATTGGTAATGTTTATTGATGAATTATCTTTTGTTGCAGCCAAGAGCTTCTTGACGCTGTGGATGCGGAAAAAAGCTTAAGATCAAGAAACAATCATTCATCTTCACTCACTAATTCTCGCGTCCCCTTTGGATATTCCAATGGTGATCATGTGAGTGAATTGATAGCGTTGTTGAACTGTTCTCTTGTGTTAAAATTTGTTGGTATTGTTAGTTTCCTTGATATGTGTAGCATACTATCATTCAATGATTAGAGGAAAATTATTCTCTTTCAGGATGATTCCTCAGATGAAATTGATTTTGATGAGGAAATTATGCAACACCTATATGCTGCTGCAAGTAGAGCTCGTTTTGTTCAGAGACAGAGAAGACAGGGATCATCTGGAGCAGGTCCATCAGAGATTCTTGTTTTCAACTCTTCTGGGCCTGTATCTGGGATGCAACCAACACTTACAACTTCACCAGCTGGCGGTAGTTCACCGACCACTGATCTACCATCAACTGTCAACGCTCGTCCTGAGGTTGCAAGAAACACTAGTCCTGAGATTGATGTCCCTTACAGACCAAGGTACTGACTGTTTATGACTTTTAAGTAGAATAAGCAGTGGCACTTGCATCAGTTATTTAGACAGAAGATTTTTCCGAGTGTTTACTTACGAGTGAAAAGCCATTCTGGTCTCTAAATGTATGAGGCGATGTCTGTTACTATAGATAGACTATAGTCCCTGAATATATCAAAATTACAAAAACTTTGTTGACTGTATCTTTTGTTAGTAATTTGATGAATTAAACCGACTAATGGAAGACACATTCAAGAACCAAACTAACTAACTAACGAAGAACACATTCAAGGATAAAACTGACAAACAAGAGAGACATTCAAGGATGTTTTGTAATTTTGGTTTAATTTGGGACTATAACAACAGCGCCTGATAAGCTGCTAATACATTCAAGGACCAAAATGACTGTTTGCTCATTTACCTACTAATGTTTCATATGCTAACTTTTTCCTGGTTTGTGTTCAGAATTCTTTACAGTCCGTCACCACCTCAGGATGAGAGGAAACTAAATACTTCTGAGATGTTCTCCTTTCCCGAGTCCTTCAAATCTAAATTTTCTGCTGCTTCAGCCAGGTAAACATATTATTAACTATTTGATTCCTGTAAACTCTAACTACCCTTCAATGCTAACACGTCTTAATTCTTGCAACAGATATAAGGAATCAATTTCTAAAAGTACTCGTGGCCTTAAAGAGAAGTTACTGGCTCGTAACGCCACAGTGAAAGAGCTGAGTAAAGGTGTTCAACGTGAGATGAATGCTGGCATAGCTGGAGTTTCACGTATGATTGAACGCCTTGATCTTGCCTCGAAAAGGTCGGGTTCTCCTCTAATTCCTGTCCGTGACGGGGGAACTTCAGGCTTTCACGAAGGGAAGTCTCTTGAAGAGAAAGACATTGGGAGTTCTCAAAATGAAGCAAGTGGAAGTGTTGCTCGTAATGTTAGTTCAGATGCCTCCTCACACATTTCTAGCACTGTTGCTGGTCGAATGGAAATTCCTCCATATGTTCAGGTTAGTCCATCTCCATCTATCAAACTCCTTTTATTTATTTTTTAACTCTGAGAAGTTGTTTATTATAACAAGTTAACTGATACTTTAATTTCTAGGCAATCTTGATTTACACTGTTGTAATATATGATAACATTTTCTCTTATCTTATCTTAAGAGTATATCTAATGTTAAGAATATATCAGTCTTAATTATTCCTATCTTCTCTTTATCTAAAACCCTATAATTTCAATATGGTATCAAAGTATACCATCCTCCATGAACTGTCTCATCAATGTTCAGCGGCCAACTTCCAATATGAAGAAATTCAAATCATGTCAACTTAAAAAACTGGTCTGAGATTGACAGAAATAAGTTTGTTTTAAGGATTTGGATAGCATTCACAAATTAATTATTAGTTATGTTAATGAGAAAAATAAACACTTGGATTGATATATTATAGTGTGTACTGTTGCACTAAAAGGAAATAGGTGACTACAAAATTGTCTTTTGGAAGTGATAAATGTATTTAGAATGATTTTCAATGATATTGATTGAAAATGACTAATGCTTTATATATGTTTACTATTTTGATTCAAGAGAGGACATGATGCTGTGAAGACTTAGCTTGGGGTCATCAATTCTACTATGCTGACTTGTTCAAGAAGGTGCAAGAGACGACTTTGGTGACCAATGCACGTGTTGGTATGCGTCCTGCATTGTTATCAATGCTCCATGATTTGTAGTAGAAATTTAAACTATGTATGATCAATTTATAGAGCTCAGTGGATTTTTTCATCCATGGTTATTGTTCCCCTCTACATGCCAATACTTGATTCGCTTAAAGAAATAATTTACTAGATTTTGGAGATTCTCTCCTCTGCATTGCAATCTCAGTATTTTCTATTTAGGAAATTAATTTAGGCCAATTTCAGGCTACTGTTTGAGTTCATCATTTATTTGCAATTATAAAATAATTCCTTAGATTCATGTTATTTATGTGGACCTCACCTACTTTGTAATGTTTCCTAGTATTAAATAGGAGAATGCTAAGACCATACTGCCATTAAGGAGAAACTTTTTCGAGGTCTTATAAAACTTGGAGACTTACTTAAGACTTTCAATCTTAAATGGGATTCACACTTTTTTAATATTAAAAAATTGATATGTAATTATACAAAGTTATTGATAGTTAATTAGTGAGTCTCAATTTAAAAATTTGTGTGAGATGAAGAGTTGGAGGGATTGACTATCTATTAGACCATCCACATCAGAGCACTTTGCTTCAAATGTTTAAATAGGACTGTTTTGTCCACATTACTCATTTTATTAAATAGGTTTCACAAATCATTCTATATCATAACATTTCAACCCAAATTTATTTATTCATTATGATTTATTAAGTGGGGTTCACAAAAAATGAAGAGAGAAATGGTGCTTCTTTAGTCACCATTCTCCATAAACACTCAAATATTATTCTTTACAATAGAGGTGCCTTGTGGATGGCCTTAGGCATTATGCATTATTACTGTTAAAAAAATTATAAATAATGATGTGTACACGTGAGATTAATTTAAGTATTACTACCTCCGTCCGTAATTATAGGACCCTTTAAGAAAAAAAATTGTCTCTTTATATAAGACTCTTTTACTATTTTCAAGTATATTAATTAATTCTTTATCAACATACCCCTATTTATTTTATATCTACATTGAAAATACATGCTAACCCTCTCTCTTGACACACTAACCCTCTCTTTTAATTTTCTTAATTTTCGTTATTTTTTTAAAAAGGTCCTATAAGAGAGAATGTAGTAAAAAAACTGTCTCCAAAATAAAATACTCCTAGATTTCAATATAATATGACAAATTTGTCAAGAATTGCGGAAATCTTGACAAAGAAAAGGTGACACATAGAGTGATCGATGTCATCATTATCATTAGTTACACTAATATGCGAAAGATAATTGGACCGAATCCAAGCTTTATCATTTGAGTCAAAATTAGACTACACACCTACGAAGAAACCACTATTTTTAAATGCGAAGAGAAAGGAAAAGTCTGCTAACCGACTTAGTTTAATATGACCAATTTTCCTCGAAAACATAATACCATTTATTTGATTTCAGTTTTAGAGCTTGTTTGGTTCTGCATCGATTTTGTTAATCTCCCAGCCCCATGTTACTCGCACCATGATAAGTGGCTATATTTTGGAGCTTCAATCAAACAGCACATTAAGCTGATTCTACTGCCATCTTTTGCTATGTGATGATAAAAATTGATTTTGACTACAGTTATGATAAAATGATTTGTATTTGAATTATTCTATAAAATAAACTGAACTATAAATGTGTGTAAAAATCTATTTAGAGTTAAAATCTATAAATCTTAAATTCAAGTAAAATCAATTATACTTAAAAGCAATACAATATGTCAGAACAATTAAACACATCTAAAATCAATTTTATCTTTTCTAGAAGTGGAACCAAACAATTGTTTCTATAGTATCTTTTGGTCACAGGGAATCTTCTAAGATGTTTTTGCTAGTCTTTGGTGGACCAATCCGTCTTCTTGTTTTGGTTACTCTATTAATTAATTTCCTTTTGTTTGTTTTGTGGTGCTTTGAGAGATTCCTCCTTTTGTATTTTGAACTCTTGTAATTCTTTCGTTTTAAGCACAAATTCTGCTCCAATGAATTTTTTAATTCATCATTGGCTTTAAAAAATATATATAAAATTGATTTCAATATGTTTGAATAGAATTGATTTTATATGATAATTGATTCTAACTACCTAAAATCTGAAACTTTTTGCAAACTAATATTTGATTTTATATGGTTTTGGTCACTCTATTTTCATTCAGTCATGTAATTGATCGTCCTATTTCAAAATCACTCAATTTTGGTCCCCTAATTATATTTTGTTTACTTAAAATTGCCGATTTGACAATTTTTAAATATACTGACTTGACATTTTTTAAAGGGTTTGTCCAACATGTGCTGCACATGTTAAAACAACTAAAAATGGAAATATTTTATTAAAAAACAATAATTGTGTATTAAAAAAATACATATTTAAGGTCTCAGGTTCGATTCTCTCTGGTGCCAATTTGAGGGGGTTAGTTTAGCTTCTTCAAAAAAAAAATGATACATATTTAATATTAAAAACACAAGTTTCAATGCAAATTTACTTTTTTAAACTCCTTGACATGTCAAATTTACACATGATAGAAAAACTATTTTTTAAATATGACATTGCATGTCGTCAAAGTGATCAATACTTATTAAATTACAAAATATCCGATAAAAACTTCAATTTCAACTTCAGATTTACCATTTTTAAGTACAAGAAATCTTATAGACATCAAAACTAGTGATTTTACACTCAGGGGGTAAATTCCATGAATGAGTCAAATTAGACCAAAATTGTAATTAATCCTTGATATTTAGGCCTAAATTTATTGTTCAACTCACTTTTATTCAATTCAAACTCAATAATTCAAAAAAAAAATTTGTCATGAAGTCTAATGACTATAAATTCATCTTTAAGATAAATAAGTGGAAAATTCAGTTTGAACCTCAGTCGATCCGTACTGCAACGTTCATAGCAACAAATCTATGCTCAGGGGACATTCAATGTTTACTATAGCATAATCCAGTACGCACTATGGATATATATTTTTCTACCCGAAAGTACACACTTAAACCCTTTTTTTTTTAGGAAGAATAGAAAACTAATAACATGCTTTAAAGTGAGACAAAATAAATTAAGTAGTGAAATACCAAACATATATCTTGCTGGGTCTGCAAGAGTGATATGTGTTACTCTCTTTTAGGAAATTGCTCTTCTCCCTTTTGTTTTTGTTCATTCACATGCCTCTGTGAGTTAATTCACGTTGAAAAATGTCCAACGTAAGTTAACTCACGTTGAAAAAGCCGAGCGTGAGTTAACTCACGTTGGGCATAATTAAAGGAATGAGCAATTTTGAAAGGAAGAAGAGCAATTTTCCTCTTGTTGCAGCGTCGATTAGAACTAAGTAGAGTCCAAAAAATGAAGGAAATACAGTACCAAAAAACAAGTGAACCAACAGAAAAAATCTTAACAATATTCTATCAGCTCAGCTGGAAGCACCAGGTACATCTTATTAAACTCTTGTCATTGATCAAAAGAAAATTATTGAAGACTTGTTAAATTCATAAAACTAACAGAAACTTCAAATTTGTCCCAAAATGGTTTCTGCACCAGAAACCTTGACATCAGATGGAGCTTCTTCAACGTTAAGAGCCTTAACCTTTCCATCTACCACATATGCTGACCATCTACACCAAAACAACAGCTACTCTTTTAAGAATTGAAATCTATACTAATTATATTGAAAGATATAATATCATAAACCATTGTTTGGTGATTTCTTCACTACATTTTTTCTTTTTAAATTCATTTAAACCGTGAAATAGTGACTTCGATCTAGTTTTAAAACATTTGTAGAAAGCAAATTCATTCAAACATCAAAACAAATGTTTGTGTAAATGAGCTCAGTCTTGGTTCAAGGAGAGTATATAATACCTTTCAGACCGGGTTCCAAGCAGAGCACCAGAGAGATCAGTAGTTAATTCCAAGCTTTTGTGAAAGCTCCCATCAAAGTCTCCATAAAACTCAATCTGGACAAAGAAAAAAAAGGAAATGTGAATACCATAAGGCAGCAAATAGTTTTTCTTTCAAATCCTAATTCATCATGCTATTGATTGCTGCATGATAATCAACATTAAGATCTCAATATTATGTACATTGACAAGCTCAATTTTCTTATGGATTAGAGACTGAAGATCTCACAAACCCCTCTATTCTTTCGAGGAATGCTAGCAACGCGCTATTTGACACTCTCTTTCCAGCACTATCTTAAAGTGGTGAAAAAGGGAGTTTGAATACGTTTATTAAGAGTGTGTTTTTAGTACTTCTTTATTCTTTTTTGCACATCAAAAAATAGTACAACTTCCACATATTTCTTCTAGCCAAATCCCTTGCCTTCTCATTATCTTTGAATTTAATACTAGTAGAAACAATCTGTTGTTGATGCATTATAATCTACAAACTAATAGCACTAACAAAATGACAATGCAGCAAAAGAAGATTCCCAGCTCAATTAAAATAGTTTACAGTTTGGAATGATACTTTAGTTGTGATGCTAGAAATAAGTAGCAGAAACTGAACAGAAATGCATTTAAACAAGTGCATTAATTCTTTTTTTGATAAAAGAAGGAAATTACAAAAGACTGCGGAACGAAACGCAAATGCGCATTAAGCTCAGAGGGAGGGGAATCTCTAATTAAGACCTCCACTAGAAGAAGAGAGGCCTGCCGAGTTATGAGGTCCATCCACATTAAGCTTCAAGAAAGGATAGGGAGGGAGGGTTCCAGGAAATTTGAAGTTCCCTCATGGTAGGACCAAAATAAATAGGAATAGGTTAGGAGGTATCGTGAATAATGGCGTTAAACTGGCTGAGGATTTAGTGACTAACATAGTCTTGCTTTCAAAAATGTGTTCCTATGATCTTTCCAAAGACACCAAATGGCAATCCCAAAGAAGGTAGGACAATTAGTACCCACTGTTCCAATGTTTAAAGAAATTAGATTGCAATGAAGTCAATCATAGAGATCAAGGCGGAAGAATTTGAACCACTGATCCTCCACAACGAGGGGGAACCAAAAATCACAAAGGACATGTACACTGGTTTCATCATAAGTATTACAATGAGGACAAGTAGCTTCAGCAATCATATTTCTAGTACAAGGCTAAAATGTAAGAAAGTAATCACTAATGCAAACATGTAAGGAATCTTTCTTTTGGTACAAGAAAGAATTCCCAAAACTGGGCAGAATCGTGTAAAATGAGAAATAATTCTATTGAAAGATTGAGAAAGGATAAAAGAGAATAGGAGAAAACCTCTCCTCCAAGGTTTTCCCCTTCACAATAGAGTCGCTACTCAATTCACTAAACTTTACAAATATTCAATAATGATCTATATCCTTGTATCTCTTAATTATAGAAAATAGCCCTATAACAATGTCGACAAACTAACTAACTAATCTAACAACTCTTAACTACTTCAACTACTCAAGTTAGCTATTATTCTATATCCTAACAAAACACAAAGGCAACAGAGAAAAATCACCAAACAGCAGATAAAGCATTTAACAATAGTCAGAAAAGAAAAAAGAGAAAACGCTTACAGCATCTTTGGCTTGAAGCTTCTCAGCCCATGCATTCACAGTATATGGATCATTAACCGACACGCAAATAACAGAATCAATTCCTTTAGCCTTAAACTTCTCAATATTATCCTTGTAAGGAGGAACATGTTTGCTTGAACAAACTCCTGTGTATGCACCCTAAGAGATAATCAAAACATACAACAAAGAACACTACTTTAGAACAATGCTATGCTATACTGGAAAAAAAAAAAAAAAACACATTTTCTTTATAACAAGGCCCTGTTTGGATTGACTTATTTGAATTATCTACTGACATAAACACTTGTGAGACTGTTCGAGAGAGCTTACATAAACAACTTATAACATGTCTATTGTCCAAAATCTGTTTTCAACTTATTTCAAAAAATGGTGACTTTATTTTTATTTTTTGTTATATACATAACTTATAGATAACCGCTTATATGATAAGCAAAACCTTTAATTTAGGGCCTGTTTGGATTTGTGAGACTGATGGAGAGAACTTAGGAAAACAGCTTATGACATGTTTATAATCCGTTTTCAACTTATTTCCATAAATTCTCTGCACTAACTTATGAAACCAGCTTAAAGTTTACACCGAAACAATATGACCTTATTTTATCTTTTGTTATCGAATAGCTTATAATAAGTGTTTATGCTATAAGCTACAAATTAAGTTCTTAATCCAAACACGACACAAGTGCAACATTACAAAATAAAAACGAAACAGTAGAGAAATTTACAAAACAAATGCAACAAAAAACAAAGAGACGATAAAAATAAATATCAAATCATAATAATTATAAGAAAATTGTGAAGTTAACTTACCGGTAGACCAAAGATGACAACTTTCTTGTCCTACAACATCAAATTGAAGAAAAAAAGAGAACCCATTAATAATTGAACAAAAATTATAAAAGGGTATTGAAAATTGAAACGGAATAGAGAAAAAAAATGAAGTGGGGCAACCTTAAAGATGTCATTGATAGGAGTGGTAGAGAATTTGGAAGAAACACCTTCATCCCAATTACGAGCTTTCTGGAGAGAAACATTGGATGCAGCAGAGATTATGTCAGACCCAGTTGCAACCTTTGCGTAAGACCTGATCCCATGAAGAACCGAAGACACTGATGTTGAAGAACGAACACGGTTCATTACAAAGGTTGTCATTGCTTAGATTGTACGAGGTTGTGTTGTCGAATGTGTCAAGAGTGAGGAGAGACACAAATGTATGAAAGGAAGTTATGTCTCAATTTTTTTAGATTCTATAAAAATATTCCAATATAGCTATGAGAATTAATAACTTTTTTTTTTTAGGATGAAAATTAACAACTTCAGACGTATTAATCTCTAAGAAATATTTAAACATTTACAATAATGATTATGAGTTATGAATTTTTTTCTCAGGAATTATACTAGTTTGGAATTTTTCTCAAGACTAAAATGAATTATTTAACTGAGCTCGAATTAAAACTTTTTGAAGTTGATATCTACTGTATTTTTTAGTATGACTAAACTCTCGGAGTTAGTAATCGTTTACTTTCTAATTATTATATTTTATTTATTTATACATTTTATAAGATTTTATTTTTTTTACAGAACATTATATGATATTAGTTGGTCAATGTAATTTTATTTTAATACTAAGCATTTTGCTATATTTTTTGGTAGCATTTTACTATCATTTACTTACCGATCTTAGTTATTTTTTGTTTTGTTGCGGAGTACAAGCTTAATGAGGTTAGTGGTGCTATAATAGCAAAACCTTATGACTCAAGTCTATGGAAGACAATGTGAATTTGTGGCAGAATTTACAAGCCTTTAGTTTCTGGTCCGTGGGAGATGGGAAAGGTATAGACGTGTGGTATGATGCTTGGATTGAACCGGGGCTTTGAATTGGTGATTTGGATGTGACTATCCTAATTCCAAATGTGATTATACATGCAAAAGTGGCTGATTTAGTTACACACGACGGCAGTTGGAAATGGATTGTCAAATGGCGGTCGGAATTTGATTCAACAAAGGTGTACAAAGACACTAAAAGATGAAGCTGCATTGTCGGTTACTATGTCACAAGCAAATAAGACTGAGATGGTGGACATGGCTAGGATGTCATTGTCTTGTATCTCGGAAATTAAGTTTTAACATAAGTCGCGAAGGAGACAATCGCAACAGTGATGTGGCCAAAATTAGAGTTATTGTACGTGATCAAGTTGATGACTCATAGGCAATTCCAAAAACAAAAATTTCCTCATTTAGGAAGGTGGGATCAAAAACCATCACAAAACAATTGACATGATTTTGTGAACATTGAAGTGAAAATTGAAGATGAAGACAAAGTTACACCCTTATTGCGTGCATAACCTAGAACATTTGAGCATTTTAAGGATATCATGTTTTATGGTAAAAAAAATTCATTGTCATCTTAGAGGAAGTCCAAACGACGTTGAGAATCAAAGAGTTAAACAAGTCCAAAGACTTAAAGTTTAATGATAATGGTGAAGACTTGAGTGTCTCAAGAGGGAGAGGTGAGAGTAGAGGAAACCATGGAAAATCAAATGGTGGCGACAAGTCAAAGTATAAGTGCTTCAACTGTCACAAAATCAACCATTTCAAGAGGGATTATCTCGAGTTAGGAGACGATGGTGATTATGTGAAATTTGTAGTTGCCTTAGAGGACTACTAGGATGTGAGTGCTCTGATGGTGTCTTGTTGGGAGGAGAAAGAAGGTGGAATGTCTCACCTTAAAAAATAACGACACTTGCAAGTTGACCTTAATGTAAAAGAAGATGTCGTTTGGAGAGACATAAAACACGCAACATCAGTTTGGAGAGGCAATGCTAAGAATGCTCTAGGATAGTCTGGAGAGACGGAGGTAAAAATAGTCATGATTAGTTGAAAGATGGAAATTACAAGGCAAAAAGCATAATAGATGTACACATTTAGAGGTTGAGCTGGAGAAAACTCAGCTTGAGGTATAGTCTGCCACTGGCGGAACTAGGTCGAGACAAATGATTGCACCAGAATGGTACAACTATGTCTACCTTTTGTGTGTTCGCTCTAGTTCATAACAATCAATTCTCCAAGATGACGGAATGGATCACTCCGGTGGTTGAAGAGGTTATGGTGAAAACTTGTGGAACTGCCTAAAATGTCAAGTGTAGTTGGTTCCAAGGATGTTTAAGAAGGCATAAGGCATTTCAAGGCTTGAAGAGGTAAAAGTGAAAACTTGTGGGATTACATAGTGTAGTTGGATGTATGGGTTAACATCAACATGATTGATGGTTAAGTTGACATCACCATCGATTTGTAATAACTTGAATTGAATTTAAAAATGGATTGGAAAGATTATTATGCAATAACTTGTGGGTTTGGAGGAAAAAAGAGTTACATGAAGAAAACATTTTTCGTCTGCTTAATCTGGCACATTATGTGTTGAAGTTCGCCAATGAGTAGTTGGTAGCAGTTAAGGCTAATCGTGTGGCAACTAAAGTGAGGTGTGAAACTGCGTTAGTTGGTTGGGAAACTCCTCCGGATGGTTGGGTGAAATTGAATAAGGATGGATCGTGTAAGGTATGAGAGGTTGCGGAAGTGTGATTAAATGTAGTGATGGTATTACTAAGTTTTTTT
>Ga0209282_1000525_pt1 | contig 18511 bp, 8 predicted proteins | sample Mtrugardesep15_FD_187529 | JGI IMG/M metagenome (GOLD analysis project Ga0209282, IMG submission 187529) | Root nodule microbial communities of legume samples collected from California, USA - M. trunc garden sep15 (SPAdes) (version 2) | ecosystem: Host-associated > Plants > Roots > Nodule...
CACACAATTACCCTTCAAATAATTAGTTTACGCAATTGTTTTACATGTTTCCAAAGATTGTCAATGTCATCCATTCTTGCTCCCTGAGTTGTAGGGCAAATTTACAGTCGTAAGTCTAAAAAGGATATCAATAACACAAAAGCCCTCAATAAATTTCACCATTGAAACACCTCGTGAATAAAATCGATGGCAAGAGAGAAATGGAAAAGGAATCATATGAAGTATTATGTAGTATTTAAATTGTAAACAAACTAAGTAATTAAATGGGGGCTATAATCATGATAAATAATGGTAGCTTTACCCCTCAAAATTGCAAAAAACCCTAAACTTAAGAAACTTATGTATCAAACGTACACAAAATTGAATCAAAGCACAGGTTAAAAACTTATTGTGAAGTGAAGGATTGTGCGGTTTTGGGTTTGTTAATTTTTTTGTTTGAGTTGTTAATGATTTTGGTTTTCATCACAGCATGAAGTGAAACGTGAACACAGAGAAGGAGAACATGGAGCAAAGATCCAGGGTGGTAATAAGTAATGAAATCCTATAGACATATTTAATCTGACGGTGGAATAAAATGGTACATCGATGAGGGACTTAATAGATCTCTCACCCTAGAATCCACCTTACTTATCTAATATTTTGAATAAAAACTAATTTAGGAAGAAAAGTGTGAAAGTGGTCCTAATTGAAAAATAAAATAGCATGCTATAAATTAAAGTATTCTTTTTACAATGAAATAGAACATGCTAATATATTTAATTTTTTGAGGGGATATGCTAACATATGATCTCGTTTATATTAAATTTATGATTTTTATGTTGGAACAAAATGTGTTTAGACATGTTTTTTAAGTTTTGATGATAACAAGGTATTAAAAATTTAATTGGATATGCGAATATTTGTTCAAGTGTGTAAGACCATAGACTAAAATTTATATGTCTTGAAGCAAAGTATTGGTTCTGGAAGAACAAATGAGAACAAACGAATTTTCAAGAGAAGCTTAGTTGCAAGTCATAATCTGAAGAAATCAGAGTCTGAAAACCTTCAAGAAGCGGACCATCAGAGTCTGAAGTTCACCCAGAGTCTGAAGATTCATCAGAAGCTGAAGTGAAGAACCTGAAGTTAGTTATATTGATTATTTGAAGACAAAAAGATGCAGAAGGGATTAAAAGACTGAAGCAACGTATATTCTGAAGAATTAGAAGGCTTTGGATGTTTATCCACAAAGAAAGGAAAGTGAAGGACAATAGTACAAGTGTACAACCACTACCTCTACTACTCTCCAACATTTCATGCGCATAGTACAAGCTACAGTTGTGCCTCTACTGGATTGGAACGGTTATTCTCTATCAAGGAATGGTTTTTAAATTATTCCCTCCTAGGACATTAACCATATCTAGGAACAAATCAATGTTGATTGATCAATCTTCTACAATGACTCTTTGATGTGCTGGCATCTCTTCAACGTCTCTTTCATGCCTCTATATAAAGAAATGAAGACTTGAAGACAAATAGCGACTCAATCTATTACTTGTGCCAAAACTCTGCTGAAATTGTTGTGCATCAAACACTTAGAATTTTTTTTATCAACTTTCATCACTTATTTATTCTTAAGTCTTAGAGTCTAAACTGTTTAGTATTGTGAACACAACTGATTATATATCAAGTGTTCAACCAAACTTATTCTTTGTAATTTGTTTGTTTAGGAAGTCTCTTGCTTTTGTGTTTGAGCATATAAAATCTCTTGCTTGTGTGCTTGAGTATTTGAAGTCTTTTGCTTGTGTGCTTTAGCAGTTGTAATCTTGTGTGATAATAGTGAAAATCTCCTTGGAAGTGCAAGGGGGACTTGACTACTTCCAAATTGTGGAAGGAACCAATATAATTGATTGTGTTTCTTTTTTATCTCTCTCTCCCTCCCCCCACCTCTCTCTCTCTCTCTCTCTCTCTCTCTTTCATATCCACTGCATAAGACTCTAAACATTGTTCCAGACTTTGAACCTTATCAGACTCAAGACTTAGTTTGAAAAGAAAAAAATCTAACACAATTCAACCCCCTTTTTTTTGTTTTTCTCACATTCATTTTAAACTAATAAAAAAGGTACGTTTTAAATGAAAATTAATAATTTTCGAATTGAAAACGCTTACTTCTCTCTCTAAACCAAAAACACAGCGCCTCCACCTCATCTCTTCCACTGCCCTCCACCACTTCTCTTTCTAATCTCCCTCAAATCCAATCTTCCAAATCAAGACGTAGATACCCCGCATCAGCGGTGCACTAGCCCCTCACGGTCGCACCACCACCTAACCACAACCACGGTTGTTCGACCTGTTCGTCGACGGTGCTGCCTTTGCAGTGGTTGTGTTTTGCTCCTCTAGTTTTCATGATCTGAATCTGCTTGGGTTCAGATTTGGCTTGTGATACATTTAGATTTGGCTCCTCTGCTTTGCAGTGGTGCCGCCTTTGCTTTCTGGTGTTGTATCATTGGTGTCTAGCTTTGTTTTAAGGTTTGTGGGTCTGTTTCTCAGAGATAGATCACTTACCTTGTTACTGTTGATATAGCACCGCCTCTCACGACGATAGTGGCTAATGGTAGTACTCTTAGTTTTGAAAACGCGGTCATTCACATAATGTGTGTTAATTCTCTTGATCTTAAATTTGCACAGGCTAGTTTGGTTCTCCGCTTTCATTGAATTAATTTGAGTTATCTCGAAGACTCGGGAGAACACCAGACTGGACGACATGAATCCACGATCCTGGTAACTCAAAGACTCTAAAAAACACTGGACTGGACGACACTAAGCTATGGTCTTGGTGACCTTAGGAGCCTTGGAAATTTCAAACCGGACGACATTAAGCCACAACAACGAAAACTTTAAGAGCTTCACAAGAAACACTCTGCAAAAACCGACAAGGCCCTCATAACCTAAAACCACGATGCAGGACCAAGTCCTTGACCACTAAGATGGACTTCTAAAGAGAGAGCTTTATCAAGCTACAATCTAAGTCTTCAACCTATAGCTTAAGGGGCTATTGTTCCTGACTAGGCTAGAGCCCAATCCTGCTCCGCTCAGGTCCGACTCGAGTCAACTGAGCTGGTGACATCTTACGATTGACACACTCTAAAATCCACCAGATTACGATGCAGGCCTAGGGTTACACATGTGGTTTGGGGGTTGACCATGATCACGCAGGCCGAAGGCATCTCCCAGGGCCGAGGGTTACCCACGTTCGTAACAACAAGTACGATTGTTAGGATAAAGTTTGCCAGCCAAGCCGTACCTAACCTCTATATATACCTAGGCCTTAGCCTTAGGTCAAGTATGACACTTCTTACCCTAAACTTGTGACCTATCCTCTTGAACCCCTTAATCACTTGGGCGTCGAAGCATATGTGCAGGTACGCAACCCCTCTTCGTCTCACCGGGGGATAACGATCAACCAACTTCACTAGAATCATCACTTCACCACATTTTAGCAGAACCAGGTAGACGACGGACAGATCGGCGGATCAACCTCAACATGCGGCAGATCTAAGCAGCTCAATCATCCTCTTGGTCCAACCAGGTCATTTTCTAATCTTTCAAATGAGAAATGATATTTGTACAACCACTTTACTACAATTTTTTGACAACCTTCTCTCTCATACTCACATTATATTCTTATTCTCTCTCTTCCTTTTTTCTTTCTCTCTCTCTCTCTATTGTTTTGGACCAATGAGAAGAGAGAAAATGAAAATTATCTTCAAAGTTGTCACGTTTTGTTGTACATATATACTTCTTTCAAATTCCTTTACCAAAGCACTACAACTATCAATGATCAAGCATTTCTTGGACTTGATTAACTTCTACGAAAACAAAAGATTTAAAGGTGAACATAACAACAATGGTGGGACAAGTTTTATTTGAAGATAACATGCAGATATTTTTATGTGTATCTGAAATATGATGCAAGCAAGGTGTTGCAGCACTCAGGAGCATCCAAATGTTGCTACATCTGGGAGCACAAGTCAATTACAACTTGTTAATTCAGCTACACATTGTTGGCAAACACTGTTTTAACTGAACTATGTTATTCTGTTTCAGTTAGAGGCTTGTTTCAGAGATATAAATAAGTCTCATAGGATATCTCTATGAGGAGGGGCTAAGGAGACAAATTTGGAATCACATTGCATTGTGAAGTTGGAAATCCATGTAACACTATACTTTTCAAAATAAAATAATAAGATTGAGAGATCAAGGGATTGTGCGAAAATAAAATGGTGTACGAGGCTTGTGGTTTCTTGTAGTTCTTTCTTACAACAATATTGGAAAAGGCGAAGTGAAACTTTATGATGTGGACTATATATCTTGTAATTGTTCATCAATATAGTGAAATTTATTTTATTCTACGTTCTCTCTACAGTGGAGAAGATCTTTAAGAATCAAGACATATGATTTGTGGTGTTATTTTTTTCCTTCTTTCTTCTTTAATATGTTGTTTTTAGTGGTTTAATTTCTGTGTTTAGTTGGTAATTGATTTTTTTTTTCATTTCAATGTGTTTGTTGTTTTCATTTGTTGCACCGTTGCAGGTATTATTATCAATCCATTTTAAAAACGAAGACCATGTAAATTACGAGTCAATTCCTTCGAACAAACAGTTGAGAAAGTTTATTAAAACATTTGATCATACGGAAGTAAAAAATGCATTTATTCTCCTTTAGACATAAAGATTTTGTGTGTAGAAACACTTCTATACCAAGACTTAGAGAAGCTACAATTATGCTTCACAACAACACATACCATTTGATTCACATTTACCACCACCAGGAAACCTAGTCTTTAAACAATAATCATTACAAGCTTGATCGTTATTTGGACATGGCACTTTTGTAATGCAATATTTAGTAGGTGGTGGTGCATGAATTGATCCTCCTGCAATAAATATAATATTGTCAGAAACCGTGAGCAACATCAAATTTTAAATTTCTATGATTATTTAAAAGAAATAAAATTGGGGGAAATGAAATCATTATTAATATAATTGGTATTAATGATCATTTTACAACGGTCTCAGATGAGTTTTATACGACTGTTGAAGTTAGAAAATCACGCTTCTACAACTGAAGTGACACCTCTCAAACCAAATCATTATGTAAACGATCGGTAATCATTCTACATATACCATGTTTCCCATTGCATTAAAAATTTTCTTAAAAGTTTTGTCCAATATATTTTATTTATTGATTGACTAATTATTCTTAAAATAATTAAAAAATATTGAATCTATTGTAGATATTTTTTTTGGGCAGAAAATTACTATGAGAATTAATATTCCACACATTGTAAATATATTTTGAAAACATATTTTGCATAGTTAGAAAATAATTTTTATTTCAATCTCCCTATGGATAAACAATTATATTTTATAAATCGATCAACAAAAATTCAAAAAGTTAGGAATAGAATAAACAAAATTGTTACCTTGAGTAAAAACAAAAGCAATGCATAGAATTGCAATGAGAAAATGCACGCGGTTAATGCCGGTTGCCATTTTCGTTTTGTTTTGAAGAAGTTAAAATGTTCTCTTGAAAGATATGACAAAAACAATACCTACAAGAAGCTATTTATTGAGTTTTCTAGTCAAATCCCCATATTGATCTTTATGATTGTAATCAATTTAAAGTAGGAAAGTTGTTCAAATGAAATCCCGTATTAATAGTTTTACTTATCTAATATTTTGAATAGAAACTAATTTAGGAAAAAAAGTGTGAAAGTGGTCCTAATTGAAAAATAAAATAGCATGCTATAAATTAAAGTATTCTTTTTACAATGAAATACACCATGCTAAGATATTAACTTTTGAGGGGATATGCTAAGATATGATCTCTTTTATATTAAATTTATGATTTTTATGTTGGAACAAAATGTGTTTAGACGATGCCTTTTAAGTTTTAATGATAATAAGATATTAAAAGTTTAATTGGACATGCTAATATTTGTTCAAGTGTGTAAGACCATAGACTAAAATTTATATGTCTTGAAGCAAAATATTGGTTCTGGAAGAACAAATGAGAACAAATGAATTTTCAAGAGAAGCTTAGTTGCAAGTCAGAATCTGAAGAAATCAGAGTCTAAAAACCTTCTAGAAGCTGACTGTCAGAGTCTGAAGTTCACCTAGAGTTTGAAGATTCATCAGAAGCTGATGTGAAGAACCTGAAGTTAGTTATATTGATTATTTGAAGAGACAAAGATGCAGAAGGGATTAAAAGACTGAAGCAACAAATATTCTGAAGAATTAGAAGGTTTTGGATGCTTATCCACAGATAAAGGGCATTGAAGGACAATAGTACAATTGTACAACCACTACCTCCACTACTTCAACATTTCATGCGCATAGTACAAGCTACAATTGTGCCTCTACTTGATTGGAACAGTTAATTCTCTATCAATGAATGATTTTTAAATTATTCCCTTGTAGGACATTAACCATATAAAGGAACAAATCAATGTTGATTGATCAAGCTTCTACAATGACTTTTTGATGTGCTGGCATCTCTTTAATGACTCTTTCATACCTCTATATAAAGGAATGAAGACTTGAAGACAAATAGAGACTCCACAACCTATTACTTGTGTCAAAACTCTGCTGAAATTATTGTGCATCAAACACTTAGAATTTTTTTTATCAACTTTCATATCTTAGAAATTCTTAAGTCTCAGAGTCGAAACTGTTTAGTATTGTGAACACCACTGATTGTATATCAAGTGTTCAACCAAACTTATTCTTTGTAATTTTTTTTGTTTAGGATGTCTCTTGCTTTTGTGCTTGAGCATAGGAAATCTCTTGATTGTGTGCTTGAGTATTTGAATTCTCTTGCTTGTGTGCTTGAGCAGTTGTAATCTTGTGTGATTATAGTGAAAATCTCCTTGGAAATGCAAGGGGGACTGGACTACTTCCGGATTGTGAAAGAAACCAGTATAATTGCTTGTGTCTCTTTCTCCTCTCTCTTTATCTCTTTCATATCCGCTGCATAAGACTCTGAACATTGTTCCAAACTTTGAGCTCTATCAGACTCAGGACTTAGTTTGAAAAGAAGAAAAATCTAACACAATTCAACCTCCCTTCTTGTGTTTTTCTCACCTTCATATTAAACTAATAAAAAAAAGTACGTTTTAAATGAAAATTAATAATTTTGGAATTGAAAACACTTTCTTCTCTCTCTAAACCAAAAACGCAGAGCCTCCACCTCATCTCTTCCACCGCCCTCCACCACCTATCTTTCTCATCTCCCTCAAATCCAATCTTCCAAATCAAGATGTAGATATCCGGTATCGGTGGTGCACTAGCCCCTCACGATCGCACTACTGCCTAACCACAGCCGCGGTTGTTCGACCTGTTTGTCGAGGATGCTGCCTTTGTAGTGGTTGTGTTTTGCTCCTATAGTTTTCATGATCTGAATCTTCTTGGGTTCAGATTTGGCTTGCGATACATTAAGATTTGGCTCCTCTACTTTGCAGCGGTGCCGCCTTTGCTTTCTAGTGTTGTATCGGGCTTTGTTTTAAGGTTTGTGGGCATGTTTTTCAGAGGTAGATCATTTGCCTTGTTACTGTTGATATATCACCGCCTCTCACGACGACGATGGCTAATGGTGGTACTCTTGGTTTTGAAAACACGGTCATTCATGTATGTGTGTTAATTCTCTTGATATTAAATCTGCATAGGCTGGTTTGGTTCTCCGCCTTCAAATTATAGTCTTAATCAAATACTCTTTCACTACAATGTACTGATTTCGAAACCAAATTTCAAACGGATTCGGGGTGTTTGAATTTTTTTTTGTTGTTGTTTGAAACAACAATCACTTCATCGTTTCAGTTGAAAGATGTATTTTTATAGCTTGATTTATCCTTATTGTATCAGGGACAACTGGACCTCAATAAATAACTTCTTCGGTAGATATAGCAGATCGAAACGTCTTAAAATTGTTGTATTTGAATTTCCAAACTATTGTATTTGGATTTCCAAATTCTATTATCTACCGAAGTTGTTACTAGGTTGAGTCACGACCAGGTCGCTCTCTTTAAGACGTTCCGTGACACTGTCCAAAATTGTGCAAGACAGACTATCAACAACGCCGCCTCCAAGATAAAACAAGCCCAACTACAACTGTTCGATTAACTACTGCACTGTAGAAAACCGTTCGAGAATTACACCTCCAATATGGTACCAAGACCATTCCTTTAATACTGAAAACACTTTAACATGGTACTGTTATCACTCTACTATGGTGTTGAGACCACTCAAATATGGTGTTACCACCATTCTAATTATTAACATATCCAATTATGATACTATGTTCACTCAAATATGGTTTTACACCATTCTAACGTCTAACTTCTTCAAGAGTCGAAGAAGAATATATTTTAAGATCATTCATAATTTTGAAGGGACATTATACCGAAAAAGGGACTATGATCTTAAATTATTATTTATTTCGAAGGACATAAAAATATCGAAGGGACTATGAACTTAAGACCATTCTTAATTCCGAAGGGACATTAAACCGAAAAGGGACTATGGTCTTAAAAAACACTCTAATTCCAAAGGGACCGAAAAAAGGAGATGAAGAGAAGAAAGACTCGTCAACATAAGTCAAGGAAGGGAGAAGAGAGAAAGAGTTCCGACAACTCAATGAAACTCTTTGGTGCATCTTTTGAACTAGGCGAGCTATCCTTTTATAGGGAGAGTTTGTAACTAATTTGAAGAAACTTAAGAATTAAGTAAACTTAAAAATTAAGCAACCCACAAATCAGGTCAAGTAACAAACTAATCAGATAAGTTAAAAAAGAAACAAACCCACAAGAGTAGATGAAACAAACTAATGAAGGAAAGATAAGAAATTTAGTTGGATTCTCAATCTTATCACAACAAACATAACCTAAAATTATGGGAAGTGATATTCATGAATAAAGAATAATAATAATAATTATTTTCATCATTATCAGGTATTTAAAATTAAATACCACTATTTAAACACTTCTAATATGTGTGTTCTATTTTACGTGGGACCTCCACACTCTATTTTTTCAATTCACACAACACTAGATCAAAGTTTAATAACTTGGTGTTTAAGCTTCCAACCTTCCAATTTCTTTCCATCTTCACACCAATGTTCCAACAATTTATCTATTCCTACGTGTTACACGAGTGTGGGTTATGTTATGGTTGCAACCTTGAGGGGCATAGGCCGGGAGACGGCTTGATCATTTTGAGGGATCGTATTGGCTCTAGACGCCTTATTTAGTGTATTTGAACGCCTTATTAATCCTTAACACTAACATATTGATGGGAGAATTGTTTCTAAATCAAGAAGGTTTAGGATGCATGGAGATAAACAAGTTTCAACACCCTTAGTCTAAGAGCCTTAGACAACATGACAAATTGTCATTGATGTATTTGTTTAGTACATATGTAGAAAGGGAAAAGATGACAACAATTCCATATTCAAATATTGGTTGCAACGTCATGTATGAGTGGTATCTTCATGTTACTTTATCTCCTGGTTTAAATTTTAAGATAAAGTTTTAGTAAGGAGAGGCAAAAGAGGGTTATCTGGACTTTGACTTTGCTGAGAGTTTTTTTTATACTTGGAAATCCTTAGCAAGTTACCGTGTTTACACTTGGAGATCTATTTTGTAACATTGTTAACAACTAGTGCTGAGTTTATAGCCCTCATAGAAGGTTTTAAGGAATCTATGACATAGATTCTATGTTGATAAAATATTTATTGGTGAACTTGGAGTAACACAAGATTGTGTTGGTGTGTTATGTGATAGCCAAAGTAATATCCATCTTCCTAATTATATCAAGTGTAAATTACTACTCAAAGAATATTGATGTAAAATTATATTTTATTAATTAAAGATATAATTGATTCCACGAAAGTGTTAGTCGATAAGGTCGGTGCTGAAGACAATCTTTCAAATTCATTTACTAAGGCACTACAACGATCAATGTTCAAACATTGCTTGAACTTGATTAACTTCTATGAAAACAAAAGATTTAAAGGTTATTTGAAGATAACGTCGAGATATTTTTATGTGTATCTTACATATGATACAAGCAAGGTGTTGCAGCACTCTATGAGGAGGGCGGAGAAGACAAATTTGGAATCACATTGCAGTGTGAAGTTAGAAATCCTTGTAATTCTATACTTGTGGAAATAAATTAATAAGATTGAGAGATCAAGGGATTGTGTGAAAATAAAATGGTGAACGAGGCTTGTGGTTTCTTATAGTTTTTTCTTACAATGGTATTGGAAAAGGCAAAGTGAAACTCCTCTATGAGGTGGACTACATCTTGTAGGTCTTTAAGACTCGAGACCTATTTTTTTTTTGACAAAAACAAAATGATATTTATTCATTCAAATCGAGAGATTATATAATTCAACACCGCTAAAAACGTAAATGATGAATCTGCGAACAAACTCACAACATCCAAGTGAATAGCAAATAACGGCATAATGCTTACAAAAATATATGATAAAATTGAAGTGACCGGAATATTCATGCCTCTAGATCTGCAACGTTGACATCCAAATCTTTGATTGAATAGTCGATCTTCCAATATGAATCAAATAGACACCGCAAGAAGACGGGAAATCAAGCAACGCTGCACGAGACAACAAACAACAAACCACCACACTTAGATGATGAAATCACGAAGAAAAACCTAGATCTATGTGAAAATCACTTATTTGGATTGAAATATAGATAAAAAGATGAAGAGGGGGTGATTTCAGATCAAAAATTGACCCAAAACCACCCCTCAATGAAGAAACTGAAAGAGAAAACCTAGAGAGAAAAAACTAGGTCCAACTTCATAAAAGTACAACATTAAAATCTAGGTTTAGACTTTTTTCTGATAAGACTCAAGACATATGATTTCTGGTGTTATCTTTTTTCCATCTTTCTTCTTTAATATGTTGTTTTTAGTGGTTTAATTTTTCCGTGGTTAGTTGGTAATTAATTTTTCATTTCAATGTGTTTAGTGTTTACATTGGTTACACTGTTGTAGGTATTATTATCAATCCATTTTAAAAACCAAGAACATGTAAAATAAATCAACTCCTTCGAACAAACAGTTGAGCTTAGATACCAAAATTTATTAAAACATTTGATCATACGGAAGTAAAAAAATGCATTTATTCTCCTCTATATTCATAAAGACTTTGTGTGTAGAAACACTTGTACCAACACTTTGAGAAGCTACAATTATGCTTCACAACAACACATATTATTTGTTGTTTCACATTTACCACCACCAGGAAAACCCGTCTTTAAACAATAATCATTACAAGCTTGATCGTTATTTGGACATGTCACTTTTGTATTGCAATATTTCCAAGGTGTTGCATCAATTGATCGTCCTACAATAAATATAATATTGTCAGAAACCATAAGCAACATCAAATTTTAAATTTAGATGATTATTTTAAAGAAATAAAATTGAGGGAGATGAGATCATTATTAATACAATTGACATTAAAGATCATTTTACAATGTTTTAGATGAGTTTTAAACGTTTATTGAATTTAGAAAATCACGTTCCTACTGCTGAAGTAGCATCTCACAAACCAAATCATTATGTAAACGAATAGTAATAATTCTACATATTACCAACTATTAATATAATCACAAATTAGAATAGTAATAATTCTACATATTACTATGAAAATTAATAATTCACATTGTAAATATATTTTGAAAACATATTTTGCATTGTTAGAAATAATTTTTATTTCAATCTCCTTATGGATAAACGATTATATTTTATAAATCGTCTACGAAAATACAAAAAGATAGGAATAGAATAAACGAAATTGTTACCTTGAGTAAAAACAAAAGCAATGCATAGAATTGCAATAAGAAAATGCACACGCTTAATGCCGGTTGCCATTTTGTTTTTTAAAGAAGTTCAAATGTTCTCTTGAAAGATATGAAAAAACAATACCTACAGGAAGCTATTTATTGAGTTTTCTTGACAAATCCCCATATTGATTTTTATGATTGTAATCAATTTAAAGTAGGAAAGTTGTTAAAATGAAATCCCGTAATAAAAGTTTTACTTATCTAATATTTTGAATAGGAACTAGATTAGGAAAAAAAAAGTGTGAAAGTGATCCTGATTAAAAAATAAAATAACATGTTATAAATTAAAGATTTCTTTTTACAATGAAATAGAATATGCTAAGATATATTTTTTTAGGGGATATGCTAAGATATGATCTCATTTAAATTAAATTTATGATTTTTAAACTCATAAAAAAAATACATTTTCAAGAAAAAAATAATAAAATTGCTTTTCATTTACAAACAATATTGATAAATATAATATTTTTAGAGCATTTAACACAAATATTTTTTTTACCAAATTTCACACAAATATTTATGATTGTAATCAATTTAAAGTAGGAAAGTTATTAAAAGGAAATCCCGTGTAAATAGTTTTACTATAATTGGAATAGAAACTAATTGGCTAAATTGCATTTTTTATCTCATAACTATTTTGGTAGTATCACTTTAGTCCCTTAATTAAAATTTGATTTATTTTGGTCTCTTAACTCTCTCCGTTACATATTTTAGTCATTTTTGTTAGTTTTAATTCAAAAACGTTAGGTAAGTAAAATAAAATAACGTGAGATCTGATTTATCTCCATACCTTTCTCCAAATGAGCAATGTTTGAGATATTATCTTCATATTTAGTTGTTGAAAGAACATTCTCCAATTCCTTGAACATGTTGTTTCTCTAAGGTACAAAATGTATGCTTGACTTTGTTCCGATACTTGTATTTACTAAGAATGTTTTTGCAACATTTAAGGAAACATACAATTTGCTTCAGAATATTTGTGCTGAAATTTCGTGATTCAGCTGGATGTCTAGCCCGATTTGTGCATCAAGCCCATTATGCAATCAGGCTATATAAAGGAATACTCAAGACCTAATTTGTTACTGAAGCCGTCATTTACAAAAGTGTCTATTAGGGTTTTAGTCTTTCTTTGTTATTTGTGAGCCACTTTCGTATATCTTGATATTGGAGTTGGACTGTGTAGTTGAGTTGAAAAACTTTGAAATCACTCAAAGCTTGTAAGCACGAGTTGATTCTTAGTTTAGGAGAGTGTCTCCATTTCTGATGTTACTTTTAGGACGATCATTGAGATTGTGATTAAGAGGAATTGAGTACGGGATCTCATATCTAGGACTAGGAGAGTCTTAGGTAGAAATTACACGGGTAGTGATTAAGTGAGAAGCTAGTACACCGAGGGTTTTTATGTATGCTTCAAATTGATACTACTATAGTGAATTTCCTTTCTGGCTTGGTAGCCCCCATATGTAGGTGACATTGCACCAAACTGGGCTAACAAACAACTTCTTCCTTTTAGTTCCTGCATCATTTACTTTCAGTTGTTGATTGTTACATGTGTTATCACAATGTTTTGATATCTTTCGTGACATCATATTTGTCTTGACATCGTGTATAACATCTTTACTGCGTGCAAGAATTTCACAATCTTCTGATTCCTTCTGGTGAACTGGTACAAAATTGTTGATGTCAAAGACCAATGGATTCTCTGGTTGAAACCAAAGAGAGACCTCGCCCAAGTTGTCAAGAAATCCATTAGTAGAGCCGCTTAAGAAAAATAAACACAAATAACTCTAATTTTTTTGTTGTTGTTATTTTTATAAGATAAGATAAAACTGAAACAAATATTTTTGATTTTTTCTTAAATTAGAAACAAAACAAATAAAAGAAAGATACTACTAAATAATAAAACAACTAACTAAATAAATATTTTGTCAAAAAAAAAAACTAACTAAATAAATATAATATTTTTTTGGAATATAAGGAACAAAAATATAATAGAATGAAATAAACTAAAAATAAAACAAATAAGTAAAGTGAAACGCCTTTTAAAGAGATCAATAATCCCCGACAATTGTGTCAAAAACTTGATGACAAATTTGGCAAACACACCAAACCGTTCAAGTAATATAGTAGTAAGTGTATCGTGTATCGTCTACACATGAATTGTTTTGTACTCTGCAATTTACGAAAACTTATAATTAAAATGTGTAACTAGTGGGGTGAATTTGCAACATTGTTGGTTTTTCTCCAAAAAGTAGATAGGTTTCGATTCAAATGTTTTAGAAGTGATTATGATTCTTTGAACCCCTCTACATCTTTGTTAGATTAATGCATGTTTCCAACAAAATATGACCTGAGAACTATATAATAAATGGGTAACCTTGTGGGTTGAAGATTATTGCCCCTCTAAATGCCAAATTACTCTATAAGAGATATAACCTAAGGGCTATAAAAGTAGGAACTTATCCTCCCACAAGTAATTGACTCAAGAATTCTGTGTTTCTCCTCAATTATTTAAGGGACTTATACCTGCACAGATGCAGGAGGCGTCAGAATGTCGTAATTCTCCTAGGGCCGGAACTTACACTCATATAGGTGTCTTAGAACCTAACCATCATACTAGGAATCTATAATTACTTTTTTTAGGGGAAAGAATTAATGCCTAATTACTTAATGACTCTAGAGCAAAATACATAAATAACGATTCTGGTTAAAACAAAATTCAAATCTATAAACCCTAACCTAAGAATAAATCAAACTATAGAGCGTCAAGTCCTAGTATGAAAAACATTAAACATCATAAATATGTAAATTAAATATAACTCATATCATACTTGAATAATTAAATTATGCATTAATAAATTCCAACAAATAAATAGAGGTTCATCTTATAACCACAATCTTAAAGTGTTTAGTTACTCATTGTAACTGAATACATAATCAAAGAAAAACAACATATACTCCAGAAAAAATTGGAGGATTGAAAACACTCTCTTTGATGTTCTAGTTTCCATCCTTTGCCTTTGAACTGCCATGTTTTTGAATGAATATTTCTTGGTGAACAAAGGCCTTCAAATAGAAATTTTTGGCACTGGGTTTGCATTGGGATACGAGGATTATTTTCCCTCTTGCTCGTAATAGAAAAAACCAAAAAAGCTGCCTTTTCTTGCTCAACACACATAGAGTGCATGAGGAAATTCCCAATTGGCCTTCATGGTGTAGCAATATGCGGGTGTGTGTGGGTCCGACGTTGTAACACCCAAGGCTGACGAGGACGAGGAGTAATCGCCGGTGGACAAGGCACGACAATGAGCGGCTTCCGACAACTTTTAGACGAACCGAATCACACCGAAATGAGAGGGATCCCGAGGCTGTGCACGTATGGGACTGCATGGTTGAAGGAAGACTTATAAAAATTGTCGTTAATATTAACATGGTACCTTCTGTAAAATCAAACCTCTTATTTTAAACTTGGTACCTTATGTAAACTCATGTATGAGACTAGTACCCGCACTACCAAACACATGTAGTATATTCGTTAATATTAACATGTTGTCGCGTCATTTTTCGAAGATCAAGGCTATTTGATTAGCTTTTGACTCACTAAATTATTTCGCGACTTTTGAAAAAAAGATTTGAAATAGAAGGGGTCCGGGGGTTGGTTACATAAGGGGAAGGTGTTAGCACCCCTTATGTTCGTAGTACTCTACGAGAACCTTTCGACTTTATTTGCTTTTTGTGCTATCTACATTTTTATTGATTCGGAAGGACGAGTGTCCTTTGCCAACGTTGAGGGATCATAACCCCGAAACCTCGTAGTTCGGGGTAGAAATTTCGCTGGATTTGTTTTGTATTTTTTATTTGTTTTTGAAAATGTTTTAAAGTGAAAAGCCAAGTGGCAAAATAAGCTTGTTTGTATTTTTTATATTGAAGAAAATTGCTCAAAATAAAATTATGTTGATTTAGAATTTGATTAAGGAAATAAAATGAAAATGGTATCACTTGGTTATTGAACGGTTTATTGTGAAAATGTTTTTTTGGTGATTTTGTGGTTATTTGCATGTTTTTGTTGTTTTTTTTTCAAATAATAATGAAACTAAAATTAAAACCAACGGAGCAAGAAAAATAAAACGTAGGTATTTCGTGGTGACATTGGATCACCACAAATATGCATGATAAATTTACATTACGCCTAAATACACATTCTAAATCATTGACCTTAGAGTGCGGAATGATAATAAAGTGCGGAATAATAAACCTAAACAATCAAAGAAAAAAATGCAAAAGAAAGGAAAAAAAAATGCTAGAGAAGTTAAAAATGCATGAAGAAGGAAAAAAAATGCAAAGGGGCCACCAGCTCTCTTTATGATGAAATCTCTTTAACCTTAGAGTGCAGCCACGGCCTATGTTATGATGGATACTTTAAATAAGAAAGAAAGACGTTACGGCCTATCAATTGATGGATTCTCTAAATAAAAAAGCAGCTGCTGCCAGAAACAATTCAAAGCAATTTGATATTATTGAGAACAGTAAAGCCACACAGCAATTTATATATATGTATGTGGAACACGGCAGTCAAAGTAACAATATAGCAATCCACAATTGAAATCAAAGTAACGCAGCAATGAAGAAATAGATTACGTAACAATAACTTGTAAAAAATAGTACCTTGTAAATAAAGGGAATGACAACGATGGTAATGGAAACATATAATATGGTTATGGAATCATATAATATGGTAGCAGCAATAAAAAGAGAATAATACGAATTGGGAAAAAAACGTAAGAATTGAAATTGAAAAATGGCAATCGTAGGTAGATGTGTGAACCGCACAACAATTCAGCAGGGATAAAAAGAAATAATAGACAAAACTGAAATTTGGAATTCAATAGAAAAGGTTGTTCAGAACAATATAAATTACGGCAACTAGGGTTAGTAAAATAGAATTGAAATTGAAAAAACTAGGTTTTGAAAATTGAGGTGGCTAGCGTTTTGGTTTTCAAGTTTTTGGAATATTTGTGCGTGTCAACTGTGTTGTTGTAGGTTGTGATTTATAGTGCTAGGGTTGATTAAAAAAGGAAGTGAATTGGGGAGAAAGAAAAGGTGATCAGCTTTGAAATTGTATGTGCCTCGACATTTTTGTGACCTATTGGACTATTTTGGACTTATCTATAACTAAAAATAAAAAGTGATAAATACCAATAAACTACAAATTTTAAAGAATGAAATAAATTAAAATAATGATAATAACAAAATAAATAAAAGATGGAAATGAATTAAAAAAAATTAAAAAGACTAAAAATAATAAAAAGTGAGACGAAGACCCGAATCAAGACCTAAAAATGAGGTATTTTAAAATACCTCTCTGCCGAATTTTTTACTGAAAAGTTTGAGACTGATCAGGGTCACGGGATACGTGTCAATGGTATCTTAGGTAAAAAATTGGGGTATGACAAGAATTCTTTTTGGTAGCCCGTTTCATAAGAACTCCACGGTTAAGTGTGCTTGGCTTGGAGTAGTTTTTGGATGGGTGACCTACTGGGAAGTTTCCTGGTAAGCATGCGAGTGAGGATAAAACAAGTTGAAAAGACTCGTGTTGGTTTGTAGGATCAGTCAGCAATGATTAAAGTCGTCTGGGATGTTACAAATGGCATCAGAGCGGACCTCTCCAAGTACGGTGTGGTTTGGGGAAGAACCAAGCGGAAGCTGGTGGGCATGTAACACCAAAGGATGACGAGGGCGGGGAGTGGTCGCCGGTGCACAAGGCACGAGAATGAGCGGCTCCCGACAGCTTCTAGACAAACCGAATCACACCGGAATGAGAGGGATCTCGAGGTTGTGCATGTATGTGACTGCATGGTTGAAGGAAGACTTATAAGAATTGTTTGGTACTACCTATATCAACAAGATGCATCTTCTTTTTGGTAGCCCATTCCATGAGAACTTCACAGTTAAGCGTGCTTGACTTGGAGTAGTCTTTGGAAGGGTGACCTACTGGAAAGTTTCCCGGTAAGTATGCAAGTGAGGACAAAACACGCTGAAAAGACTCGTGTTGGTTCGTAGGGTCAGTCAACAATGATTAAAGTCGTCTATGATGTTACAAACGTGGGGCGTGTTTCCCTAACATTTTTTTTTTGTTGCAATTTTCTTCATTCTTCAAGCGTTTTTCTTCCTCAACATGCTCGTGAGACTTATGACATAATTTCGCCCAACTTGTCTTATCTTCAAAACCTTCACTTTTCTTCGTTATTTAGCATCCATAACTTTCATGACGTGTTTTGGTTTGCCTAAAAAATTACTAAACTGGATAAAGTATGATTAATTAAAAGTGAATTTTATACTCTAAATTATAAAATTAATAATAAAATATTTAAATTTAATTATCATTGGCATTTATTTAAATCATGAAAAAATGAATTTATATTTTGTCTTAATTGTTGGTTCAAAATTAGTATATATCATAAAATATTTATGTATGTTAAAATAGATTAAAGTGTAGCTCATATTTAATTATTAAGGGAAAGAGTTTTAATTCAAGCATCTCATAGGAATGATGAGTATAAATTTTTCTTTTCAAAAGAGGGTTGTGTGTGTGTGTGTCTATAT
>Ga0209282_1000526_pt1 | contig 18500 bp, 11 predicted proteins | sample Mtrugardesep15_FD_187529 | JGI IMG/M metagenome (GOLD analysis project Ga0209282, IMG submission 187529) | Root nodule microbial communities of legume samples collected from California, USA - M. trunc garden sep15 (SPAdes) (version 2) | ecosystem: Host-associated > Plants > Roots > Nodule...
AGGAGAAAAAAAGAATGTAGGACATGACTGCTCCAACCCCACGAAAAATGAATCTAATACATACATAAATTGCAGCACGAGTAAATTGAACATAACCTCAAAAATCATAATCTATATCTGTTACGTTCTGGGACATGGAATGTTTAACCAGTTGTCCTTGCTCATTGTACCGATCAAGGTTCTCGCATGGAGATGGGAAAATGGTCCCTATTACACGGCCATGTACAAATGCACACTGAAAGATGTGCTTCTTCTTGTAGGTTAAGCCAACTGACATGTCACGAAAAGTTACATTTCTCACAGGAATCTCTTCACTACCGTGAATACGTACTGGCACACGAACTCCATGGCCATAGACATTGGTGAAGCTAATGTCTCTTATAACTGGAAGTGCTGTAGGGTCATATCCATCATCAGGGTGCTCATTGTAATCTGTCTTCATCACAATTCCAACACGGACATTCTCAAACGTTATATTCCGATAAGTTATTTGCCGCACATATCCACCTCGTCCAGGTGCAGTCTTTATCCTCACACCCCGCCTAGAATCCCACACGAGAAGATTCTCCACCGTGACATTGGATATCCCACCAGACATCTCACTGCCTATTGAGATACCAGCACTGTTTCATTTCATAAAATCATCAACATATTAAAATCACAATATTTGATAAGGTAAGCACTAACTAACAAAGAACAACATTTCATAAAAAAATATGCCGAAAGGCAAGGGCCATGCAGAGAGGTAAGAGTTAGTTGAGAAAGGGATTCACCTGACCATAGAGCGAACAACAAGGTTTCGGATCATTATATTCATGGAAGGCCTTCCATAAGCAATTCCATACTGATCCCAACCACTCTTTATTGCTATTGCATCATCTCCAACACTTATGTAACAGTCCTCTATCAACATATCCTCGCAAGAGTCTGCGCAAGCCATAAAAATTTGAGATTATTAACATTCTTCACCCAACAACAAACCTAGTATAGATGAACATTCCAAGCAGTATTTCTCCGCCTATATGGTATATGATTGAAACAAAATCCAGATAAAGAATAACAGAAAGGTTGAATTGAGTACATATTGTTTTCATAAAACAGACAAATACATTCACATATATTATAGAAAACAGCCGTGTAAATTCCAAAATTAATCATCCAGAGACCTGAAGACACACTATAAAAATATTGACACCTTAACAGCCCTGCTCCCTCCAAACAAATAGAAGAAAAAAAGATTACTTGATCATTTCCTGCCTTATTATTAAAAATAAGGCAATAAGGCAGGAAAACTGATCAGAAAATAGTAGTTCAGAATTACGATATAAAATAAAGTTTTGTACTTGGTAGAATAGAAGATACTTGCCAGGATCTATGCCGTCAGTGTTTGGAGCTTCAAATACAGGAGCCAAAATTGTAACACCTTTTATTGTAATGTTTTTACAGTCATATGGATGGAGCGTCCAAAAAGGAGAGTCACGTAAAGTAATATCAGTGATTACAATGTCACTAGACCACATGATCTGAACAAGTGGCCCCCTTGTATAGTTGAGACGCTTCTGGCGAAATTTTTTCCACCATGCCTGTCCTTGTCCGTTTATGGTGCCATTATGCCCTGTCAATCATGGCAATAGATGAAATGAGAGAAATTTTGAAATTAAGCCGAAGCATTACATTACGATAAATGAAAGACAGAGATAGAAGTAGAACAGTCATGTTCTAGTCTATCTTGGTTAGAATTTCCTTCTAATCAGTGCAATGCTTCTAATCTATCTAGGGTATCCTGTATATCCATGGATTTATCCTTAATGATGCATTAAGCCGGCCTTAAGAGTGATTTCTTAATCAATCAGTATAAGATTAACGAAGATTCGGGTAAATCAGGAAAGGTTTACGTTATCCTAAGCCTTTTTCCTTTAATAAGGTTTATGGGGGTAGCATACACTCACCAAACTAAGAAACATCAAGGGAGTATTAGTAAACTATGTTGGATTCTGAACAATACAAAACTTCAAAAATTGAACAAAATATAAGTCAACCAGGAAATGTTCAGATTTTTGTTCACCATTAGCTTAAGCATTAGAAATATTGGCATTTCAACCATACAGATAAGATAGCAATATCATTTTCATCTTGAGACTAAAATGAAGAGATCAAGAAAATCTTTTCATATTTCTTCTTTATCTTCAAAATACACCAAATAGATTGTATTGCAAAATAAATACTAGAATGAGATCAGTGATCACAATGACATTTAAATTCAATATTAACTGAAAACCTTTATCATGAACGATAAAGACTTTTGAACTCTTTAACTAATTCGAAGCAAGAAGAAAATTCCTTACCTGTTATCACAACATCTTTAAGATTCTGACCATGAATCAAACTGCCATATCGAGGCCCGGGACGCTCCCTTCCATACCCATACGAAGGCAATGGAGGCATTAGTGGCCAATACTTCTCATCCTGTTAGCCGTCACCAAAGACGACAGATACAATGTAAATAAAATGTTTAGTTACACGAGTGAGAAAGATATGCACTGTAAGAAATAGATTTACCAAAGAGAAACATAGAATTACAGATAAAAGTGACTAGACACCAAAGAGATCAACAATGATTTAGCGGAATACATTATATAGTGGTAACTAACTTAAGTCATAGATGTTAACACAACGCATCATAACACAAATAATAGCAAACTTTGAACATCCAAAGACGTTTCATTAGTTGGCAGTGGCTACAGTCGGTTTGCCATGGCAAGTAGTAAAGCATAGAGCGTTAGAGCTACTTCTATTTAACATGCAGAACAACACAACAGTCCACAAAGAAAACTGTTAAAGCCATTTAAATGTGATAATTTATTCCATACAGCAAACATATGTAAGACAATGACACGACATACAAAACTAAAACATATGCTTTTGTCTGTGTGCCTTAGTAGAAACAATAATCAACTATTCTAAATTGCTAACTACTCATCAAATATCAGCCTATATGAGACAGTTTAAAGCTTATCATAATGCATCTAATCAGTATGAACAAAGGATACATATCCCTGAGTTTTACGGCAATCATGTAGATTGATAATCCCATGTACCCTTCAGAAATTTCATCTTCGTATACAACAACAACCAAACCTTATCCCACCAAGTGGGGTCAGCTATATGGATCAAACACCGCCATAATGTTCTATCATATATCATATCCCTATCTAACTCTTTAATTTCTAAATCCTTCTAAATAGTTTCTCTTATAGTTTTTCTAGATCTTCGTCTGCCTCCAGTGATTTGACTACTCCCAATAGGATCTATGCTGCTTATTACAAAATCTACAAGTCTTCTCTCTACGTACCAAAACCACCTGAGCCGAGTTTCTACCATCTTTTTTACGATAGGTGCTACCCCAACTCTCTCTCTAATATTGTCATTTCGTATTCTATCTTGTCCAGTCTTATCACACATCCAACACAACATCGTCATCTTCACTACTCTTATAATTCGAAGAATTTCAACTAAACTATCAAAAAATAAAATAAAAAATATGTATAAAACCATAGCAATTATGATTTTCCTAATTTAAAATCAAAACATACATAAAACAACAGAAACAAAACAAAAACAAAAACAAAAGAGTGAAGAGGAAATGAGAGAAAACTAACATCAATGGCGAGAATAACAGCATCTTGAGCTAGAAAGAGAGTGATATGACTGGTAAGATTGAAAGGTGCAGTAAGCCAACGACCAGGAGGAACATTCAACTGGGCCCCACCTTTCTTCCCGAATTTAGATATAGCAGAAACAGCTCTTTCAAATGCTTCAGTATTAAGAGTAACCCCATCACCCACACCTCCAAAATCCGTCAAATTAAAAACCACCGGTCTCATCTTCGGAATCGGCCGGACCGGAACCCGGCCGAAAACCATAAACCCACCAACAACCATATTTCTCTGCCATATAAAAACCGATAAAAATGCGGCGATCCATAGAACCACGAATAGGGTCTTGTGTGAGGTTATGAATGCTGGAACGCAGCGTTTAAAGTCGAGTCTTTGGTGATGGAGCCGACCTAATGTTGAGGTTTCCACCATCATGAGGTAAAGTAAATGGTGAAAGTGGTGGTTATCTTTGTTTTACGAAAGAAATGGAGTTGGATTTAGCAGGTTAAGGTGGTTGGTGAGAGTGAGTGGTTACGTGAGAATGAAGCGAAGATCTGTGTGTTGAAGAAGTGAATTGAAAGGGAAGAAGTGTGGAACGGAACTGGAAGTTGATTCTTATGACAATGATGGAGCAACCGTGGTGGTGTGGTGGATCCAAATACAAAATCATGGGATCAGATTGCACCTTTAACGGGTATGTTTGGAATTTCACATTATTCAATTCTTCTTCATACAAATATTAAATATTTTTCAACAACTATGCTAATTAATTCAGCTATCCAATAATTTATAGATTAATTTTCTCTTTATTCTGTTTCTAATTTCTTCTTATGTGAAATAATATAGTATAACACTTTAAAAAAAATATATATAACACTTATAATGAGATAATTTTCTCTTTCGGTTAAAAATAATATATTTTTCTCTTTGAGTAAAAAAAATAAATTTATTTTCTCTTTATTTGTATTTTCATTTTAATCAGTAGTTTTTTTCTTATTTTTCTTGTCATTTCATCTGTAGTTTTCCCTCAACCAAGGAAAATTAGGCGAATGTTGTTATAGTCGAATAAATGTTAGCGAATTCTATCTCGAGTATAATGAAGAGTATATGCGTTTTGAATACATCGGATTAAGTCAAAACACGATAGAACTAAACAAGGACATTCTAAATTCATACTCTGTGTTTACAGCGTTACGAACTAAACGCAGGGAGATATGAGCAAGGAGACATATTTTGTGGAATGTTGCAAACATTGGACCTTGTTAACGGATCAAGATGTGGAGTGATAAGCAATCAATCGCACGTGGAGCGTCACTCACACCCTAAACTAGGGGAACCAACGCATTACCCACAAAAATAGACTAACAAGGCTAAACACGTGAAGCGTCGAACCCTATGAAACCGAACCAAAATATTCAAACCATTGCAGTGGTACTTGAACCGAACAAGTAATTTCATAACTGTTATTTAACTATAACCGAACTGTTTTGAACAAAAAAAACTAAGAGTGAAATTCCAATTTAAAAAAAAAAAACTTTTACATTCAAACTAGTACTTTTCTATGAATGAATTCTTCAAATAGGTTCCCAAACGTTTTTTTTTTCCTTTTATATAATCTCTTGAATGTAGGAGAGTCTTGAAGCTCCAATGCTCCATCATGGATTGTATTTAATGTTTTCATGTTTATGGATAGTATAGTTGTAAATGATTGATAAGGTAGATTATATACACCTTATCTTCCATGAACCGAACTGTGTTTAATGATTGATTATATACTCAGAGGTTAAACAAAGAATGGTTTCGTATATAAACAAATTTTCGGATAAATATTTTCATTTTTTGAGATTATATTAAACTTTCTTCTTGTCACTTTTTTCCTGGACATTGGACAATACGTTTTTCGGACAACCAATACATTGGCTACAAGCTATTGTTATATGAAAATTATTTTTCCCTCTTCAAAAATTATAAAGGTATGTTATTTGACCAACGTAAAGATAACTTAGTAATAATCTCACTTCTCACATAATATATATTTATTACTTGAGCATTTTTTTTAAAACCATCCAATACGGTGCATAAAAGTGGCGGTTGATAATAAACTCAAGATTGTGTGATGTGGCAAAATACCATTTTCTCAAGTGCCGTAGCTTGAGTTCGAAAGAATACAATTTTTTTCTTCTAAAAAGATGTTCTCTTGTTAGAAAGACAATTTTTTTATATCAACAAAATGTGAATAATGTAGTTGTCACGTTTTAGAAAAGTAACACACCAACTATCTAAAATATTGACTGTAATTACTAAGGGACCGAATCATTTCACCTAAATACAATCGATTGATATAATGTATATCAACTATACAGAAAACAAATTTTCCACTACCACAATTCACGTGTCAATGCAGAAGCTACATATTGTGAAGTTTTTCAGTCACATTCAACACCATACCACCGTGTCTCAAAACATACTAGTAGCATAGCTATGTGGATTATTTTGGTTGTAAGTGGTAGAAGGAACAACACAATTGCTAATGTAGTCTTTTGCACACATAATTTTTGTTGTCACCAAGATTATTGTCCTCTCTATGTAATGATTTTTGATAAAAGGAAGCTATGGATAAATGAAGCCAACATTAAGTAATTATTTTGACTATAATCGTTTTTTTTTATCAGGTTATTTTCATCTTTTAGTTATAAGTTATCTTTTATTATTATCCTACTATTTACTATTTATTTATAACTAACAAAACAATCATAAGTGCATTTTTTGAAAAGATAATAAAAATACTCCAACTTTATAGATTATCCATGCATCGATGGTAAAGATAAAACGGAACCCCTGAAATGAAGCTAGCCGGTCAACGAATAGAACATGTTAAAAATAGTAAAAAAATCTGAATGAATTCAATCCAATTGTAAATTTAACTATAATTAGAATTAAAATCCAATATTGGTAATTCTAAAAGTTGAAGCCTCCATCACCAATCTGTTCTCACACACGATGACAACTTTCATGTTTCCGTCTGTGGCTACCCAATTCCAAGAAAACAAAAAAAATACAAATATTATTATCCAAAACAAAATTAAAAAAACAGAGAGAAGAAGAAAAAGAGGTACAAAAACAAACCTCAATCTATCCGAACAGCGGTCCATTTCTACAAACCGGAGGACGTTTCAGATTCCCGGTTGCCAATGGCCGCTGTTCGTTTCTTTCTAATTTTCTTTCTTCTCATCTCTCTCCTTTCTCATTCCTCTTCCATTTCTGAAGCTGAAGCTCTTCTCAAACTCAAACAATCCTTCACAAACACGCAATCTCTTGCATCATGGGTTCCTAATCAAAATCCATGTTCTTCAAAATGGGTTGGTGTCATTTGTTTCGACAATGTCGTATCAAGTCTTCATCTTACTGGTTTAGGCCTCTCTGGAAAAATTGACATTGATTCTCTTTTACAGATTCCAACGTTAAGAACCATTAGTTTTGTTAACAACTCTTTCTCTGGTCCAATTCCTGAATTCAACAAACTTGGTGCTCTTAAAGCTCTTTATTTATCATTTAACCAATTTTCAGGACCTATTCCACCAGATTTTTTTTCTCATTTAGGTTCTCTCAAGAAAGTATGGCTCAATAATAATAAATTCTCAGGAAATATACCAGACTCATTAACAAGTCTTCGTTTCCTCGGTGAGTTACATCTCGAAAACAATGAGTTTTCTGGTCCTATTCCAGAATTCAAACAAGATATTAAATCTGTAGACATGTCTAACAACAAATTACAAGGTGCAATACCTGGTACCTTGTCGAAGTACGAGGCAAAATCTTTTGCTGGAAATGAAGAGCTTTGTGGGAAGCCACTTGACAAAGCATGCGATCCTTCTTTGGATTCAACGTCACCGCTTACCGATGGATCCGGACAAGATGGTGGTGGTGGCACTGGTTGGGCTTTAAAGTTTATTGGAATTCTTGTGGTCGCTGCCCTAGTTGTTATGTTTTTCACGTTCATTAATTCGAAACGTAGAAAGGACAATGATTTCAGTGTTATGAGTAGAGAAAATAATGAAGATGTGATTCCAGTTCAAGTTCCTATCTCAAAACATAGCTCATCAAAACATAGCCGAGCATCAGAAAGTAGTGCGAAGAAGGAATCTAGGAGAGGTCATTCAAAGAGTGGTGGAATGGGCGATCTTGTAATGGTGAATGATGAAAAGGGTGTGTTTGGTTTACCTGATTTGATGAAAGCTGCTGCTGAGGTTTTGGGAAATGGTGGATTAGGTTCTGCTTATAAAGCAGCTATGACAAATGGGTTATCTGTGGTTGTGAAGAGGATGAGGGAGATGAATAAAGTAAGCAGAGATATATTTGATGCCGAGATGAGACGGTTTGGGAGACTTAGAAACCGTAATATTTTGGCTCCTTTGGCTTACCATTACCGCAGGGAGGAGAAGTTATTTGTTACTGAATATATGCCTAAAGGAAGCTTGTTATATGTCTTGCATGGTAATGCTGTCACATTTTATTTCTTAATTTTCCTTTAATGAGCTTGTTATATCTCAAATTTGGTGCATTTATACACATTCATGTGTAATGTTTGTTGTACAGGTGATAGAGGAACAAGTCATGCTGAACTAAATTGGCCAACACGTTTAAAGATAGTGAAGGGAATCGCGCGTGGATTGACATTTCTCTATAATGAATTTGAATCCGAAGACCTGCCACATGGAAACCTGAAATCAAGCAATATACTACTAGCGGATAGTTATGAGCCACTCTTAAGTGACTTTGCATTTCATCCATTAATCAACTCAAGTCATGCAACACAAACAATGTTTGCATACAAAACTCCTGATTACGTTCTTTACCAACATGTTTCACAGAAAACCGATGTTTATTGTCTCGGAATCATCATTCTTGAAATCATTACAGGGAAATTCCCTTCTCAATATCACAGCAATGGTAAAGGTGGTACTGATGTTGTTCAATGGGTGTTCACAGCAATTTCTGAGAGAAGAGAAGCTGAATTGATTGATCCAGAGTTAACAGCAAACAATGCAAATTCAATTAATCATATGTTGCAACTTCTTCAAATTGGGGCTGCTTGCACAGAAAGTAACCCGGAACAACGACTTAACATGAAGGAAGCAATTAGGAGGATAGAGGAATTACAAGTTTAAAGATGAATATGATCAATTTTTATGTCAATGTCAATGTCAATATGCTAGCTTAGTATGTAACAGTTGCTTTTGTAGGTGAGAGTTGCAGTCCTAGGAAAGATTAATTAATTCAATTGATTCAGCATCTTGAACCAACAATGAATTATTCATGAATGATCCTCTCAAAGCTTAGCGGTGAACGATGAGTTTTGCACAACACTATATTAAGGGGCATCTATAGAGGAAGGAAAAAAAAGGTCACTTACATAGGGAAAAAAATTGGATGCATGCATGGCTTTATGGAACTATTGGAGCTTCTATGAACCAAAAAGCATAAGATGCTGAAGATTGGAGTGTTTTCCATGTTTTGGCTCCTTTTTTGAATTGAAAAATGTGAAAGTACAAGATCAATTGAGTGGTGTGCCTCTTGTGCTGTTCATGGCCCTTGTAAATTAATGTGCAATTCTTAATATAATGAACTCATTTTTGTGACAAATACCTCATAATTCATTGCTGAAAAGTTTGAACCCGTTTGATTTTTTATATATTTTTTTCAATCTGTAAATTGTTTTTTTTTCTTTCTTTTTAAGTTAGCCAATGCAATTTATTGTTTGACTAATGCCATTCATATGTTTTTTTTTGCCACCTTTACTCTTGTTCTTTCATTTTGGTATTCCTGGATGATAAATAGTCATTGGATTGGACCATATTGCAGCCTCTGCACAACAGAGTATACTCTATTGCAAGCAGTTTTGGACAGTTTCACTGTAATAATCGAATTGCAAATTCATGTCTAAATATAATGAAAAATGTAAGAGCTAGCATATATGACCACTTCCACTTTCAACAAAGAGAGTGAATAACCAGATTTTTTTTTATCTCATCACAAATTAAATATGACATAGGAATAACCACTTTTCAACATGAAAAATGATTTTCTATATCATGAATATGAATCATGATATGATAAGTCAATTGCGTTGAAACTTTAATATTAGATATTTTTCCACCTAGCATGTAGCATCAGTTTGTTTTTGCGGTGATAATATGTGTTGGGAGAATTAGAATTTAATTGTGTTTAGTTTTTGTGGTTTTAGCTTAGTTTTACAAGATTACTTGAAATGCAAGTAATCTAGTTTGTGCTTGTTTCTTTGAGACTTGGCTATAAATAAGCTCCCCTGTACATTGATTAGTTGAATGAAATCAATGTTTTCACCTTAGTACCTTACAAATGTTGGATTAGAAGCCTTTGCTTAAACGTGTTATTAGTATTCATGTAATTCTTTCCCGTTCTAGTCACTGAAACCAATAGTTAGCTTTATGGCTGCAACTTGCAATAGAGGATGCAAATTTGCTCAAACTAATGGAGATAACTAATTTAATCAATTATTTTGACCGAAACTAATATACTTTTTTTTTGACAAAAATCGATTGAAACTAATATACTTAAGTACTTATTTATATAAACTAGTTATAAAAATCAGTTTACTCTATTAGCAAAAATAATAATTAATCCACCCCTAAAAGAAGCTAACATTAAAATATCTTGCTTTGACCGAAAATACCATTTTCTCTAAAATGTTAAAATTGTTTCAAAAAACTTTATTTTTTATTCAAAAAAAAACTTTATTTTTATTGAAAAGGAGCTCACAAATAAAACGTTAATTTGAGAATAAAAAGCAAAACTTATTTTTTAAGTTTATTCATTTAATGATATCTGTGGTCCATATTATGAACCACATACATTATTAAATAAATCAATTTAAAAAATAAATTTTCCTTAAATTTAAAAACTGACGGATAAATTACCCACCATGAATTTAACAATGGTCAAAGGTGGAGCCAAATCGGGTAATTGACGAGAATTCATTCGTGGCAGATCGTTATACACGTGGCGCGTCAATAAATCTATTACGTGGAACTCTAATTGTTATTTTCTTTCTTCCCCCAAAAAAAGTCCCACTTCTCCGAAGTTTTCCCTCAATTCAGAAACGACGGCGGCGACGGAATGTACCGAACAGCGGCGAAGCGGTTCCTATACAGCGCAAGGCACTTAAACGGAAACGCTGCACTCCGATTCCGGTGTTCTCATCATGCATTGATAAATTATTCTCGCTTTTCCACGACGGAGAGTAATCAACCTTTTTCTAATCCACACTCTATTCATGATGCAATTCCTATTTCAACCACCGAAATTGAAAACCCTACTCTCTATGATTCCACTTCTTCATCTTCTTCATCATCTTCAAGGGATGAAGATTCACATCGCTTTGAGACTCCGAAATCGAAAGCTAAGTACGAGGATGAACATGCTCGATTGCTTTCCGCATCACTCGTTCACGTCGTTCGTACATCACTCTCTTTCTCTCCATTATTCCTATTACAATAGTGTGTGTTTGTGATTATTTTTTTTCTTTCTTTCTTCCAGATGAAGCTGGGATGGACAGAAGCAGCGTTAATGGCAGGAGCAAAGGATGTTGGTCTTTCCCCTTCTATCGTCGGATCTTTGTCAAGGAAGGAAGCAGCATTGGTTGAGGTTCGTTTCCTTCTTTATCTTATATGCAATGCAAGTCATCATTTTTATTGGAAAAACCAAGTCCTACATAGATTAAAATTTGATCTGACTAGAGTTTATAGAGAGACACCTCTCACCTTACAAGCCGGTTTTGTAAGTATGAACTAGGTTGAATGTGAAATCTTAATAATTATCACCATCATGTTTAGTATGATTTGAGTAGAGTAGTGGTAGAATTGTAAAATCTTATTTAATTGGTGGTGAGTTGTGACAATTTCAAACCGTTCATCTTGGGTGATGGTTGAGTTTGTTTTGTTAAACTTTCATGTGTAGTCATTGATTCTATTTCAATGATAGGATTTGACTCATATTGCATGAGATAGTTAGAATTTAGAAGAGGACTATAGTAGCTCATGCTATGTTGGTTCAGCTAGAAAATGGTATCAGTCCTTTTGCAATATTCTTTATTGTAATGTACTACTGATGAATATTTTATCTTGTAATTCATGTTATGAGCTGCAGTTATGCAACACCAGCCTCTCTAATCTAACCAAGGAAAAATTATTCTCCAAGAAAAAGGATAAATGTTAATATGAGAGAAAATTTCTCATTGTTTTTCTTTTTTGCCTTGTTAATATGAAACAAGCAACTCAGACTATTTTTCAAGAGTTGTCAATGATGTTTGTCAGTTATTTTGGGTTGCTTTTTTCAGTTATGAGTTTCCAATGCATGAATTTCATTTCAATTGTTCATTATCAAGTATGACCTGTGTGGTGCTTATCAAAAGAAAGTATGACTAGTGTAGTGGATTGTGAAGAATGCTCTCTATCAGTTGTGCTTGCTTGTTTTGTGAAAAGATCATTTTGTTCAACATAAAACTTCTTTTTTTCAGTTTTACATGGATGACTGCTTACAAAGACTCATAGATAGAATTGACACGGATGGTAGCTTGAAAAATTTGACACCAAGTGACTGCATCTCTAAGCTTATCAGATTTCGTCTAGAAATGCAAGCTTCTTATATATCCACATGGCCTCAAGCTCTTAGCATCCAGGTCTCTGCCTTTCCTTTTTCCTGTTAGAGGCTCAGGTATCTGTGAATTTAGAGATGAACGAGTTTCTGATAAACAACGTATTTACAGGCACAGCCGGTTAATGTTCCCACGAGTTTTAAGCAGAGGGCAATGCTTGTGGATGAGATCTGGCATGCTGCTGGCGATAATGCCTCTGACATAGATTGGTATGCCAAGCGCACTGTCCTTGGAGGAATATACTCAACAACAGAGATTTATATGCTGACCGATGGTTCTGCTGGTTAGCTTTTCTGTCTTCCTTTTAAGGATACAAGCTTGCTTGGTTTAATGCTTGATTAATTTTCATCTGTTTTCTTGTAATTTGGTGCGTTTCTAATTTAATCATTTTATTTTGGGTCACCTCTTGGTTCTGTTGGAAAATTACAAACATGCATTGGATACATAGTATCCAACATACATTTGGATGCAGATGTACATTTGAAACGAAAATCCGAGCATACAATAATCATTCCTTCTTTTGATCATCAATTTTTTGTTGTCAATGCTTTGATGATATCAACAGTATTCTGTTTTCCATTATCTCAGAAACCAAAATCTTTAGTTTCAAGAATGTTATACTTTGTTCTGAATGGTTATATAATACATATGAGGATGATGATTAATTTGATAAAGTTTCTGTTGGAATAAATCGAATTTTATTCGTTTGTGCCTCCTCCCATGGATACTGCAGTAATTTTGGTGTCTTTGTGGAATAAATTACCATTTTCGGCTGAGACCTATTTTTGACGGCTCGATGTGGTATACTTGTGAGAACTGTTCCTGATACTTGTGTGGATTGTTTTCTGGCAGATTTTCGGGATACATGGGCGTTTTTGGATGCACGAGTGAAAGATGCATTTGATCTAAAGAAAACCATTCAAGAGGTACGTTCTCAATCGATCCCTGAAGCTGAAGTTTATGAAATTATATTTCTGTGGAATAAAGTGCTTGGTGCTTTCCAGTTTTCTCAGTCATCACGATAATTTTCAGGTACAATATTTAGCAGAAGCTGTGAGCACCGGGCTGGGGAACTCCTTTGAAGGGTTTGTTGGGAAAGCTTTTCGGAGATGAATGAATCGTGGCAGAAAGATGTGCATGCTGGGTTTCATGCATTTGTCTATTTAGTTACTAGTACTTGATTCAAACAAAACGTTTGTTCAAAATAATATTGTAAACTTGAAGGAGATAATTCGTTAAGTAGTTAATATATTTCCGATTACCTCATTTAAGCTCATAAAAGTTTGTAAATACCATTTGAGTATAATGCAAGCAATTGCTGAATGAGGTGAGAATTCCGACTCCCAATCGTTCAAAAAAAAGCTTGTAGAAAAGAATTCAGGTTAATTATAGGAAAAAAAAAGAAAAGATTTTACAACAAATATGAACCCTGTATTCCTGTTAATTGCATAAACAATGTTTTTTCACTAACTGGTTATGTGAAGTCGTGTGTTTTATTTTCATGTCGAAGATAGTTTCGTTAGGAAGTATGATAATAAATCAAAAGTTAAGATTGCAGAAATACAATGTCGGGTGTCTTCATACATCTATTTTGGTTTGACTGTAATTTTTTTTTTCTTCTCAAAAACCTAAATATTGGACAGTCCTTTGTATTTGGTCTACAGTTTTTTATTTATTTTGGAGATTGTCTGCAATTTCATTACCTGTTCTTTTACAAGTCTTCTCTATATTTTGAGACAATATTCTTTCATGCTACTGAAGTTTAAAATAGAAATTATATATTAAGATTTATGTATTCAATCATTTGAAACATAAAAAAAAAACAACTTTTTCTATTTTTAAATTCTTAACTAATTTTTTAAGAAAAGCCAGTTAACAAAAATCACACAGACCGTATACTTAAAAAAAGAAAAGGTTTAATTGCATTTTTGGACCCCTATTTTTTTAAAAATTGTGGTTATGGACTTCTAACTAATTTAAATACAAAACAGACCGTTATGTTTTGATTCTTTGGCAGTTTTGGACCTCCACCCCATTGTTGACTTGGTCGTTGTTGACGTGACACCCATATCCCATTAGTGAGGTGCCACGTGGCTGACGTGGATGAATTAAAAAAAGTATAAAAAAAATAATACACGTGGCAACGACCAAGTCAACAATGGGTGGGGGTCAAAAACTGCCAAAGAATCAAAACATAAAGGTCTGTTTTGTATTTAAATTAATTAGGGGTCCATAACCGCATCTTTTAGAATGATAGGGGTCCAAAATGCAATTAAGCCAAAAGAAAAGTCAGTGGTTGTTGGTGACCGTAGCTTAGCTTCACCTACTTCACTCTGTTTCACTTTTCACCATGAACGATTCAACTCTAATCCCAAAACCCAAATCAGTGGTTGATTTAGAAATCAGAAAGAATGTCTTTGTCGGCATCAGAGATTGCTCAGAAACTGAATCTGCAACCTCATCCAGAAGGTGGATTTTACGTCGAAACATTCCGTGACCACTCTGTTCAACTTTCCACTTCTCACCTTCCACCTGAATGTAAGTTAAATCTCTTTCTTTTCAATTTCATCAATCATACATATTTAATTAATTAATTATTCTTTTACTCTCGACAGACAAAGTTGACCGACCTGTATCGACATGCATATATTTTCTGCTTCCATCTGGTACCATGTCTCGCCTTCATCGTATTCCTTGTTCTGAAACATGGCATCATTACATCGGAGAACCTATCACTGTAATTCCTCTTTGTTTTTTTCTTTTTCTTTTCAATATTTGGACACACACTTGGTTGATCACATTAAAGAACGTGTTTAGTTAAGTAGATTGTTAATTCAGTCATGGTTTTAAATTTTCACAAGTTATATAAACTAACACCTTATTTACCAATCATATTAGAGTTATAGTTTGCTTCGTAAATACTAATTGGGAGGTGCTTGAAATACACATTTGAGAGACCGTTAAATTTATGTAAGATTTTTCATTAGATCTGAAGCATATTGGGATTTGGGGTTTTGAAATTTAATTTTGGTAAGATTTGAGCAAACATTGCTGAAATTGTCTAATACAGTTCCTGTTGCGGCTATAGATGTGATTAAAGATCACACTGCAGTGGCTGTGCCTGTGCAATGCCGTTGCAGAGGCTACCACAACTTGTGGTTAATTCAATTCATAGTCAAAATTGTGGATAATTCAACTTCATTATCAAACACAATTTCAGTATAATCTAAATTAACTATATACTCAACTGAATTAACCACAATTTCGCATGTGACTAACTAGGTGTTGGAAATTTGGGTAGTGATTCAACAATTTTGTTGGTATAATAGTATACTTATTTGTTTTATTGTAGGTGGTGGAACTAAATGAGAAAGATTCAAGTGTTAAATTTACATGTCTTGGATCTGATCTAACTAAGGATCAGACACCGCAATACACGGTGCCTCCAAATGTCTGGTTTGGTTCTTTTCCGACCAGTGATTTTGCTGTCTCTGCGGATGGGGGGTCATTTGTGAAGGGTTCAGAGAGAGATGGTGAGACTCATTACTCTCTTGTAGGATGCACTTGTGCACCTGGTTTTCAGTTCCAGGATTTTGAACTTGCTAAACGTTCTTACCTCATTTCACGTTTTCCTCAATTGGAGTCTCTTGTCACTACTCTCACATTTCCTGAGTAATGCTGTTGCCCGCTTGCCTGGTTTGTACTGTTAAGAGCATATATAATGTACGGTCTAAATATGGTTCTTCAATATAAATAATGGGCATTTATGTTAAAATATGTGCCACATGTAATAATAGTATTTCAAATAGACATTGTCGAAGCATTCTTAATATTAATATTTGTCTTTTTTCGCAAATGTCGAATTTTTGCTGTAAAAGTTGTTCTTGACTTTATCTTATTTGAGTGAAGTGTTCATATCTATGAGGTAAGATATCATCCACCTTATTAGTATTCTTGATTTTCTTCTATTGTATTGGAGGTTCCAATATTGATTGCTTGCTTACTTCAACATAGTTACTGAATTTGAAGTACCTTTTGAAATGAAATAGTGATCAATATATACACTTTTCATTCTGCGGTTTCTATATGACCGAACGAATGCTCCTTTGAGGGAAGAAAGGAGAAGAGACTGTTCCAATGTAATATTTGCATGCTAAGAAAAAGAGACTGTTACAAAAATATACATGTAACATGTTGATTGATCGTCCCTTGATTTATCATGGGTTTGTGACATAAGTGGAATTTGATTTTTTGACTCCATTATTTGTTTGTTTAGCATAATCATATAGCATAACCAAGAATTGGGATTAGATCGTTGTAAGCTCAATTTTTTTTATTTTATGACTCCTTTTTTTGGGTTTCTTGTTGCTACCTATTTCATCATTGTAAGCCCTACTTCGTTGCTTTGTTATGGTTGGCTTTGTCACAATGATTGAATGCTTGAAATTTTAAATCATGGAATCAAGGGATAGAAATGAATTTGATCACGGTAGGAAAATCTCCCGATCGGTCAATGTTAAATGTCACCCAGAACTTCATATAATTGTGGCAGTTTTAAGGAAGGTTAACGAATTCTTTCAACAAAAAAAAAAGGAAGATTAACGAATAAAACAACATAAGCCAACATCTCATTGAAAGTATTCCCTCTTGAAAGTATTTGTGCAAATATAGTTTGAATTAAAAAAAACTGTAAAATAGTCAAACAGTTTCAGAATTGTAAACCGATAAAACAGATTCGGATTTGCACTATACAATTTTTTTACTAAATAATGGATTGGTGGTACAAAGCTGCACGCGCATGAATGGATGAAAAAATGATCGTATCTTGAATATAAATCGGGTTTGCTTGTGTACTGTAGTGTTTGTTTCTTTGCATATGTTACATGTTCAACACTTGTGCAAAAAATCATTTCTCAGAAGCATCTAAAAGAATGAAATAATAAAGACAATATATATGAGCATAGCAGAAGGAAGAAGCAAAGAGAATTCAAGAGAAAACTGTTCCATTGATGGCAATAACACCTTGTATAAATTCTTCTTTCTCAGTATAGTTTTCTTTCTATTGCAAGTGAAAACTCGCACGCCTATCCTTATAAAACTATACAACAACCGCTACATTAAAACTGAAGACTTACTCATATACAATTCCAAAAGAACAACTATAATAGCAATTTCTATGCTGTAAAATACAATAATCTTGAAACAGAGTAGATTTCATCCATCATTTCCAGAACAGCATATATGTGAACAACAATTGAGGCAGGCGAGGCATCCCAGACCAATGCAAAGCTGATTCAATGCAGTAAGACATTGGTTGTTCATCCTGGAAAAGCACTGGATGCAGCACATGCAACAACAGTAACCACACACGGTGTCAAAGCAATTTGAGGCCGCTTTAAATATTTCAGCCATTTCAATCTTTGCTTCATATCCTGGAGGGGTATTTTCAGCTGTTGCTTTCAAGTTGCCAAAGCCATTACCTAAGTGCGGGAGTAGAATCATTCTCTGTCCTTGGACATTTGCCTCATATTGAGAATGTTTCTTTTTTAACACCTGCTCAAAATTATTTGAGAAGTATACTGTTTAGAAAAACTTTTACTGATGTTTTTATCTGTTTCATAATATAAGCAAACCATAAATAGATTACGAGCTTTCAGTTAAAACAGACTTGCTGACTAGATGCTCTTACTTCTTAGATACTTCAGTGTTATATCTCAAAGAATTAACGACTATTTGCAAAAGAAAAATTGTAGATATGGAATTTCACAATGAAAGCATTATTTAATATCATGTATATTTAAAAGGGCAGCCCGGTGCATTAAAGCTCCTGCATACGCAAGGTCCGGGAAGGGTTCCCACCATTTTGGTGTATTACGTAAGCAGACTTGCCATATTTTTTACACAAGAGGCTGTTTACAGGACTTGAACCCATATTCACACGACACTTTACCATTGCGGCAAGACTCCCCCTTTTAATATCATGTATATTTATTAAACAAAATATCAAAACTTTTGATACATACCGATTTTTCTCCAGGTGATTCCTTGATCTTCTTTAGATGATCATTCTCAAGTATTATCATACATGTATACTCAGATATAAAGCCAGTCTGCAGGCTCAGTTTTGCAACCTGCCAATTAAATGATGTGGC
>Ga0209282_1000527_pt1 | contig 18499 bp, 7 predicted proteins | sample Mtrugardesep15_FD_187529 | JGI IMG/M metagenome (GOLD analysis project Ga0209282, IMG submission 187529) | Root nodule microbial communities of legume samples collected from California, USA - M. trunc garden sep15 (SPAdes) (version 2) | ecosystem: Host-associated > Plants > Roots > Nodule...
ACTATAAGCTGTTTTCATAAGCTATCTTGGAGAACTTATGGAAATAAGCTGAAAACAGCTTATGAACATTTAGTTCTCCCAAACAGTCTCACAAGTGTTTTTGCCAGTACATAAGCTCTAATGATTCATTCTGAACAGACCCTTCATGTCTAAGCGCTTGTCTTAACCGGATTATTAGATTTAGCTGGATGGGAGAAATTATCAATTTTGTACACCAAGTTACATTTTCTTAGTTGTATCTAATTTACTTAACTTTCCATAGAGTCATTTGGTATCTTGAAAACTCTTTCTTAAAGTCTACTCTGGCTTCTTTCTAAACTTTATTGACCTCTGTGGATTCTTCTGTCATGTATTTTTTTAATTTTCAAATCGATGTGCTCCCAGATGTTAGAGAGTAAACTGATTGTTATGGACTGTTGATTAACAAATTGGAGGTGTATATTGCAAGCATATTATATTAAATCATGGGTTTGTCGCAATAACTACTCTTGATTTTCTCACTTTAGGGGAGCCAAATTGTATGTTAAATGATATGGTCTCTCCAAAGAATTGGTATTTGACATAACACAATGCTTTGGTAGATCCATATAGTTGCCCCACCTAGTGGAATAAGGTTTTGGTTAATGTTGTTGTTGTTGTTGTTGTGCCCCCCATATATTATATGTAATTTAGTTTGAGAAGGGTTGTAGGTATCATATGTATTCTCTCTATCCCTTTCACTCATTTCTGCGGTCTTCATATTTCAGGCGCTTTTGCATTCTTCCCACATGTACCATGAGGCTAAACATTCATTTGCCAACCATGGGGTCAAAGTTTCAAATGTGGAGATTGACTTAGCTGCCATGATGGCGCAAAAAGACAAAGCTGTTTCTAATCTGACCCGGGGTATTGAAGGCCTATTTAAGAAAAACAAGGTAACATATGTCAAAGGATACGGAAAATTCCTTTCACCATCTGAGGTCTCTGTAGACACCGTTGAAGGTGAAAATACTGTTGTGAAAGGAAAGCATATCATTATTGCCACCGGTTCAGATGTAAAATCTCTACCCGGCGTCACTATTGATGAAAAGAAAATTGTATCATCAACGGGGGCTCTCGCATTGACTGAAATCCCCAAGAAGCTTGTAGTTATCGGGGCAGGTTACATTGGGCTAGAGATGGGCTCAGTATGGGGCCGAATTGGCTCTGAGGTAACTGTTGTTGAGTTTGCATCGCAGATTGTTCCATCCATGGATGGAGAAATCCGGAAGCAGTTTCAGCGTTCTCTTGAAAAGCAAGGCATGAAATTCAAGCTGAATACCAAGGTGGTTGGAGTTGATACTTCTGGGGATGGTGTGAAGCTAACTGTTGAACCAGCAGCTGGTGGTGAGCAGACCATAATTGAAGCAGATGTTGTCCTTGTATCTGCTGGTAGAACTCCATTCACTTCTGGACTTAATTTGGACAAGATAGGAGTTGAAACTGACAAGATAGGACGCATTTTGGTAAATGAAAGATTTTCCACAAATGTCTCTGGTGTCTATGCAATTGGTGATGTAATTCCCGGTCCAATGTTGGCACACAAGGCAGAAGAAGATGGAGTTGCTTGTGTTGAGTACTTAGCTGGTAAGGTTGGGCATGTGGACTATGACAAAGTACCAGGTGTTGTCTATACAAACCCTGAGGTTGCTTCTGTAGGGAAGACAGAGGAGCAGGTTAAGGAAACTGGAGTTCAATACCGTGTTGGGAAGTTCCCTTTCATGGCTAATAGCAGGGCGAAGGCAATTGATAACGCTGAAGGACTTGTCAAGATAATTGCTGAAAAGGAGACAGACAAAATATTGGGGGTGCATATTATGGCACCCAATGCAGGAGAACTCATTCATGAAGCAGCCATTGCATTGCAGTATGATGCATCAAGTGAGGACATAGCGCGTGTTTGCCATGCACATCCAACAATGAGCGAGGCTGTTAAAGAAGCCGCAATGGCCACTTATGACAAGCCCATTCACATTTGAAGAGCCTGTTGCTTCTTTATTCTCTTGTTTTCATTTTTGTCCAAGGATTTTACCTTGACTTCGAGAAGATACCTTGTGTGTTAAATTTAGATTCAGGTTTTTATATACAAATTAGCTCTTTGTTTACATCTATGCATATGCATAATAAGATGAATTATTGTGTTGATTTTATCCTTGCTGAATAATATATATCTCTCCTCCCAGGAGCAATCTTGTAATTTTGACAATTGGGTGAAAACAATTCAATCCGACGCTTCTGACCAACAATTTGAGTGATCCATATGATTTATTTTCATCTACCCTTACTTCAATTGGCTTCAGTTGTCACATTGGCTTCAGTTGTCACTTGTTAACGAGCCTCAGCTGAAGACTTTTAGTGTTTCGCTGAAGAATTAATTTCTGTGTGAAAGCCGTTTGCACTTGCTTTTATGAGTGTAATGTTTCTGCCTAGAACTCGATGAATCTTGCAGATTGGATAACAAATACCCTCGAATGCTTCAATGTGGGGCGTACCTGTGTAGGTATTTCAATGACCAAGTCAGCAATGTAGACTAACAAGGAAATATTAGCAAAATAATAGTACTCTCTTTAGTAGAATGCTTTTAGTTTAGTATTTTTATTTAGAGATTTCTATTCTTAATACTACAACAAAAACACATAATCAAGTGCTCTTAGGATATCTGCACTTTGAGACACGCCTGCAACTGAGGGCTGGATTTGGTGATTATGATAAAACGATGTTTGTATTTTGAAATAATCGAGAATTGAATGTATGAATAAGCTAGTGAGTGTTGGGTGGATGAAAAGGGAAGAAAAAAAATGTTGTCTTGTGTTGTAATGGTGCAACCGCACCAAAGCTTTTGGCAAAACAAGAGGAGTAAGAATTTTGATTCTGGATTGGACTCTTAATAAAATTAAAATTATTATTTACGGAAGAAAAAAAATTGTGCCCATTTCAAGGTAAAAAATACCTTCAAACTCAATGAGCACTTATAAAAGTATTGACATTTACCTAACATTAGTGGGACTCAAAACCCGAAACCTCTCGGATTCAATGTCTGTCTTTTTACACTAGACCAAGCCTTTGGAGTTAGAGGAGTAAGAATGTTGTCAAATCTTATTTTGCATATTTTAAATAAAGATTTTTTCTTTTTTGGGTGTAAATCGAGTATCCTTCGCGCGCAACTGCGAAAACTAATCCCTCGAACATTGTGGGACCCAAATGGGCGGCAAGCTCTCCCTAAGAGTTTTAACGCTGCTGCATGCCCAATGCTGGATTCGAACCCAGGACCTTGATTAAGCTAGAAGAGACCCGTTCCATCTCATCTAAACGCTCTTGGGTAAATAAAGATTTTTTCAATTATGTGTTTTTTTTTTTTTTAAATTAATTGGTATACCCAACAAAAATCGATGGCATAAAGTTGAGTCACTTTTAGGAACATTCCATGTTTATCAATGGATGACCAGATGAATAGGAAAACAATTATCTCTAAAAGCAAAACTTTCGAATGATTTTGATACAGTAGCAACTATCGGTGGCTTAAAATTTGGTGCACAATGAATGTCACCGATTCAATTGCAGAATATGGGATAGCAAAAGTAAAAGAGTAGTATATTCATTGATCTCTTCTGGCTCGAAACCAGACGTAAATGAGTTTTTAATGAACTAATTTCGGTCTAAAATTGATATTGATCAATGACTTTAAAAAATGGATATTAGTCATACACAAAATGATTCTTGTAAACTAGGAACCTCAAGGAGTTGTGAATGACATGTTCTCTGAGGCTCACTTCATGGAATTTAATGAACTAATGTCGGTCCAAAATTTACATCTGCATATTTTAGTCTCCTGTTTTCCTCATCCATGTTAAGTACCATGTCATTTGAAAGCATTCTAAATCTTGAACCTCAAAAAGCATCATCACCCCCTAATATGATCAAAGATCTTTTTTCCTCTTGAGAAGCCAAAACATTTCCAGGAACACCTAGATAATAAACTCATGACAAAACCATAAGTAATTCGCCAAGGTAGCAACTCCATACTTCAATTTCCTTCATTTATAAAGCGTCGTCTTGCATATCTGGTCGCTTCCTGGATTGCAATGCCAGCCGTGCATCTCTCTCTCGCTCAAATTCACGGTAATCTGTTCGCTGCAAAAAGGAAACCTTATCCAAATACTGGTTTGAACTCTTCTTGTAAGTATCAAGCTCATTTTCCAGTCCTTTATTTTCTTCCTTAAATTCTCCCCAGTCCTTTTTGGTCTTATCAAGTACACTGAGCTTTGCTTTCTTCTTGATTTGTTCAAGGACAGCATCCACAGCAGAAGGTGCAGGCGCTTTGGCTCTTTCAATTGCCTCCTTTGAATCAGAATCCACAAGCTTTTTATATTCAATTTCTTTACCAGCAAAGTCTCGAACCTCAGTGATCTGATAATGGAAACAAATGAACAAACATTGAAACTCAAATGTAATATGTAAGTTCTATGAATAATGAATAATGGTCAGTCATCAACCAAACATGAATTCAAACCACTTCAAATGGAAAATTGTCCATTGTATTGTATGCTCAAATTGGTTGGACTAAACAATACGCAGCCCTACTAATATCAAGTATTGGAACCAATATTTTATTTTTACGGTTATTGGAACCAATGTTGTCAATTGCGGATCACGGAAAATGGCAGTTGGTTCTAATTCTGCTACGCTGCAATGCTATAACCGCTATTTGACAACACTTTGTACTAACTAGCATACCACAAAACAATGACGATTTGTTCAAATTCCACTATGTTATAACAGGTTTGCTATAGCCGCTATTTGACAGTACTAATTGGTGATTGGAGCAGCAACAAACAAGCTAAGCTGGTCCTATGTCACAATTTTCTTCGATATGATTCCGCATGTCTTTATATCGATCAACTTTGAATGTAAAAAAAAAAAAACTTAAATTCACAGTCTTTAATTTTGATCTATTTTCCTCTCCCTATTGCCTAAATGCACATGGTTTTTCCCACTTCAGCTAGATTAGCACCTGACTAAAAATAGGAGCACCGGAAAGATATCAATGTACTTACCACAACCTCCCCCCTGCTTGAGGCGGAAGCGTAAGAATCATCTTTCATATAGCCGCTATTTATAAATTCACAATCTTTATAAATTCTACGATGTTATAACAGTGTTGCCATAGCCACTATTTGACAACACTAATTGGTGATTGGAACAGCAAGAAACAAGCTAAGCCGGTCCTATGTCATAGTTTCTTTGATATGATTCAGCATGCCTTTATAAACTTCAATTCACAGTCTTTACTTCTATCTATTTTCCTCTCCCTATTGACTAAATGCACAAGCTTTTTCCCACTTCAGCTAAATAGGAGCACCGGATAAGATATCAATGTACTTACCACAACTTTCCCCCTGCTTGAGGCAGAAGCGTGAGCATCATCTTTCACCGCTGCAAGAGCAGCAGCAGCAAACTTCTTGCCTTCATCACTTGTACTGCTTTCCAGCACACCAGGTACATTTTGAGAAGCACACTGCCCAGGAGATTCAGTTGTCTTCGGCACCAACCCCAAATAAGACATCCAGTTCTACGTTCAAAAAATGAAATTAAAATCAAGCTAATAAATGTTAAAACAAAAATAAAAACAAAAGAACGGCAATGTATTACCGAAGATCTCTTCTTTGTGGTGGTTTTTGCAGAAGATTTAGGCTTGCTTGTAAAACTGCTAATAACTTTATTGGACACTCCTTTATTCATTTGTTCCCATATGGCATCAACTTGAGCTTTTACTTCTAGCAACACAAAGAGCATATGAACAACAATAACCATAAATCTCGAAAATAAACAAACATACTCATTACAGGACAAAACCCTCACCAGTAACATCCTGTTTTGGTTCCAGGCTTTCCCCTGGAACAGGTTCTTTGACAGATTTTGCAGAATTTCCATTGATTGTGTCTGAAACAATAAGCTAAAATTGTAATACAAAGCAACCACTAGCAAGGTTTCAAAAAACGGACCGGTACCGGGATTGAGGCCGTTACAAAACGGTATCAGCACCGTTTTTGGACCTTTTCACGTCGAGAAGAAGGAATCTGAATCTTATCTTTTTTACACAAATCAATTACTTACTTCTCTTCCTGCTTGCGATTTGCGATTCTGCTGTTGCCGCCGTTTCTTGCTTCATTCTCTTTCTTCAGGTTTGCGATTTCAGTTTCTTCCTGCTTGCCGTTTGCGATTTGCGATTTTAGATGGTTTATTCATATACTTATTTATTAAACTAAAAAAAAAGTGTGCATTCTTCTCTTATTTAGTATCCGAACATTTAGCGGTAGAGGTAATGCATAATATATTAAGGTCTGGCTTCAAATCCTGAACACTACCAACAAAATCTCTTATTTATTTATTAAGTTTAAGGTAATTTTAAATTGACACTCTTAATTTGAGTATTTAGGTAACAAATACTAGATGAAATTTTAGAGAAAAAATTGGGACTTTGATGTTAGAACTTTGAACTTTGATTGTATATGTTGTTGTGATTGTGATTTTGTTGGTGAATTACCACCATGACTCATTAACAAATTCTTCATATGACTACCAACAAATAGAACCACAAAAAAGTTTTAGATTGTTTGATTCTTTGGAGGAAGTGGAAATAACAATGATGAAGATGATAGTGAAAGTTAGGATCATGCACGTCGTTCTACCTGAAGTGGAAGAAATAATCACAAGAAAAGCATAATTCAGAAATTTCACTTTATACAACATTAGCTCCTTATTGAATTTAGAACACATTAATTCAAATTAAATGCAATCTTAAACATGTCTTTTTAAAACTTAAAGCATAATTCAACAATTTTAATCATCAAATCTGATTTATAAAATAGTTTATGAATATTATATCTCCATGAAAGGAGCGTGAACTAAGTTTAAAAGTCATATATAATTAATTTTATCATGCATTTCTTAGAGCATCAAATCATTTATGCATACCAATTTTCAAACATTACCAAATTTATTAATGAGTGTTATAATTATGGGAAAAAGTATCATTCAAAGTTATTATACATTATATGATAATATAAATAGTTTTAACAAGTTTTGTGAAACATTTTGATTAATTCACACTACAAAGATAGTTATTTGTATCGCAGCGTCCGTTACAGCCGAAATCGCGACAACCTTAACGCGACCCCGATCGCGATAGTTATTTAAAACCCTGACCACTAGCATGAAATCAAATGTTGTAATGATTATATATTTTAAAAAATAAAAGAGGTGGAAAATTGTTGTGAATTAGGGTTTGTGTGTTAGAATGTATCGAAAAACAAATCTTGTTGGATCAGAATGAGAAAAAAGATAGCGCGCAAGGTTTTACCGGCGGAGCTCATCACTCCCGCAGTGTTGACGACGAATTGATGGCGGAGGAACGCAACACCAATCCGAACCTGATTCCTTCTTATTTTTGTGGATCGCTTTTTCATTTACAAAATATCCCTTTCACTATGAGTAATTAATCTCTCTTTGTCAAAGATAGATGTTAGTATGAAATATTAATGGAATCGGGTATAATGATTTAAAAAGACATAGATCAAGAGAAATGCTTGACTTCTTTTAAGAGAAATGATATTTTAACTTTGCCAAATGTTAACTTGTGCATTTGAGCAAGTTAAGCCAAATGTAAAAGGTTTTTCTTAGAACCTGCATGTCTTAAAATTGCAAAAGTTATAATTTCAATATAGAATTTATTTTTAATTTCTATTTTAAACTCCTTTTTTTTTTTAAGAAGCTAATCCATTTTAAACTCCTTAACTTGTGGTTGTCCAAAAAGTTATCACAAATGATTGTTTAAATAACACACATCTTTTTTCAATTTGGTTTAGAAGGGCCCGTAATCATTTTTGTAGTAGTCGCGATAATATCGAAATTCTAAAATAATTTTTTATTGTGCACGTTAATTAAAATAGTTTTTAATACCGGCAATATTTCATTTCTTTTAAAGATTGATATGATACGAAGTAAGTATTTATATGGAATGATATAACAGTAGGTAAGTATGTTGAACGGCTAATATGATAGTATTGACGGAACATTTTAATGTTTACTACAAGAAATCAGCCTTTTAGAGACCGAATTTTCAGTCGCTATAATATCAAAATCGGTCAGTAATGAAAAACTATTTTGAAAATTCAATACAATGAAATACTATTGTCACTACTTGTTACACATTCAGAGACAAAAAAAAAAGATTATTTAACCTTTAGTTTTTATACAATCACAACCTAAAATATTTTACATACGCGATTAAATAAGTATTTAAAAATATTTTATGAAGTAGTCCAAATCAAGAGCACTTAAAAATATTTTATGAAGTAGTCCAAATCAAGAGCACACGAATAATCTGACTCAATGAGTGATGACATTTGTAAGGTTCATGGTTTAGTCATAGTTAGTTTTAAAGATGTTTGTGGTGCAGTTTAGATCAATTATGAGATAAAAAAAATTATCTGATTTATATATTTAAATATTCACGGTTCAGATGATTTCAATGGTTTTGGTGGAATTGATGATTTTGTTTTGATGGTGGTGATAGTAATGGGGTTTAAAATCACCTTAGGAGCATCAAAATGCATATGTACATAGGATTCTAGTTGAAACTCAAGTTGAGATGAATATGTTAATGATTGAGATGAATGTTGTAGAGTGAGAGTGATGCACATAGTATTAATTAGATAGTGCAATTGAAAAAAATAATTAAAATAATTAAAATAAATTGAAAATTGAAAGTGACTATTTTTGAAACTATGACTTTTATTATGGGACAGGGAGGGTAACTAATTTTAGATTTAAAATTGAAAAGAAATTCATTTTGGACAAATTGTTTTTTCAAATGTAACATTTATAGTGGTATGGAGGGAGTGCCTTGGCTTCTCGTATACGACAATGAAGTAATGTTGATTCCGAATCCATGTACAGACAGTTGGGAGATATCTATCTGCACAATATAAGTTGAAGGGATAGGCTTAGTGAGGTTCCCGATTTTGTTTTGCTTCATATAATGAAATTTATGAACACAAAACAAGTTGTGGACTTGTCTATTGTCTACAAGATGGAAGGACCTTTGGCAGCGGCTCACCAATCTTGTATTGAATTTTTCAGACTTCGCCCGCGGCCCTCCCCATTTTAGCCCGTTTGTGTTTTCATTTTTGTCTCATCGAGACAACTCAATTTCTTTGCATGATGTTGATTTAAAGCGAAAAGGTTGCATTCAACCCGAACTCATAGATAAGATCTTGACATATGCTAACTCACATGATATCCATAATTTAACTCTTGAAGTTGATTTGAATTTTAAACGCGGTTACATGTTGCACCCTAACATCTTTTCTTGTCAATCTTTGAAATGTCTTAAGCTTTCCATTTGGGCTGTCTCTGCTATGACACAACTTCCAGCTTCCCTGCATTTGCCAGCATTGAAAAGCTTGCATCTTGTGAATGTCACCTTTTCCGCGAACGACAATGGCATTGCTGATCCATTTTCAAATTGTGACATGTCAAACACTTTAGTCCTTGAACATTGTAATCTACATCGCAATGCGAGTTTCCTCTCCATATATAATTCTAACCTTTCTAGTTTGACCATATGTAGCACCATTCCAGAAGTAGGTTACAAAATTATGATTTCGACTCAGAGCCTCAATTCTATCACTCTCTTGCGTGATCTCATTCACCAGGTCTCTATATGTGATCTTTCTTTTCTTGAACAAGTAAATTTTGATGTAGATGCAGATTTTCATATTGGTTTGGAGATTACATATTCAGGCTTAATCAGTTGGCTGCAGATGCTAGCTAACTACGTTAAGATATTGACACTCTCATGGAGTACCCTTAAGGTAACCTCTTTTTTATATTATTTCCTTTTCAATCTTCAGTTTAATTAGTCCCTCTACTATAATTTGCGCACATAATTAGTCACCAATTTTCAAAATCCAGGTTTTTAGTCCCCTAAAATTCACATACATTTGACAACTTGCCCACCTAAAACTTAGGGATCAAAATTTGGCAATGTTGTAAGTTATTTGGTCCCAAATTCTAAGATGGACATAATGCCAGACATGTGGGAATCTAGGAAGACGAAAAGTGCAATTAAGCATTGATTTTCATTTTGCTCCTAACTAGTTCCTTCAGGGTATTTTTTTGCCAATACTAAATCTCACTAAGAAATTACTCTTCATAATATGTATTATACACTATATTTGTGCAGGTTCTACTTCACTCAACTTCCGATTCAATCATAACTCGACTTCCTTGCTTTGTTAAATTGAAGTCATTGAAATTGAAAGTGAAACAGTCAAATATATATTAGATGAGAATGTAAAAAGTCTAGTTGACTGCTGTTAGGAAACATGATATCCATGAAGGAATGAGAGAAAACTCAGAGAATCTTTCTATTGATGATAAAAGTGAATGATACAAATGATAAGAGATGCCTTCTAATGAGGTGGTTACACTATATATACTACTACATCACTAATGCTAACTAGTGTCTAACATATATCTCAAATAACTGCTTCATTCAAAAATCTCCACTGGCCCAAGTGTTCGTAGATTCCCAGACATGATTCAGGTAGATATTCTAATGAATTATGAGTGTGCTTGTTTATACCTCTTAAAGATATTTTTAGAAGCATTTCTGTAAAGGAAATTGCTCAATATTAGAGCTAAGATAAGATGATAAATGGATTGTGGTTGAATTTTATTTTGTACTTTATGCATAGAGCTGTAAAACTGAACTTTGTTGTTTCAAACCTTGGAAGGTGATTTTCCTAGTTGCTCTTGCTTTCTGTTCATATTTAATTAAATTCAGAATCGACTCAAATTTATGCATTTTGGCTGTGATTTTTTTTATCATGTTTATATAATTCAGAATTTAACTCAAGTTTTATGCATTTTTCCTGTGATTTAAATATCATGTTTTAGCTAAAAAAATCGTACACTTAGAAGTCTTACGTGTGAATATCTCTACATACATGCCTTGATTCTGGTTTCTGCTACTTGCATCTTGAATTTGTTTACATGGATATAAATTATATCTACTAAGTACTTGTTTTGTGTTTTCATTTTCTAATAATTCCTATTATCATTGCAGGGATATTGCAGTTTTGCAGATTGTGGCTGACTTAATTGAAGATGAATACAACCTGATCAACACAAAGTCTCTTATGTTGGTGGTAGTTGAGCAATCCATGTTGTCTTGTTTTCCTTAAGACATTATTAAAAACTCAATTCATGTATGTTTGGAAAGAGTTAAACTTGTGAAGAAATGCTTTCATTCGTTCTTGTTGTCACGTATTTGGTCGATTTGAAAATATCGCAATTATATGATATGCGGTGACCATGATTGCTTAACTCTTACTCATTTGGATATGGTAAAAGTTATGATTCGGTATCGGATCAAATCCAAAGTTAAAGATTTTTCTTATCATTTTTATCAAGGGAGTAGTCAACCACTCAAATGTTGAAGAATGATTTTATCTGTAATTTTGAATATTAGAATATTTTCCCTGGTTTGGAGGTACCGTTGTTTTGGTGCTAATTATGCAATTGATAACTTTAAAATTCTTCAATATAAACATTTCTTGTGTTTTGAAAAAAAAAAGTTATAGCATCTATCACCGAGACAGAAATAAATACCAACAATTGTAACCAAAAGTTTTAACTTTAATAGGAAAATCTTGTTACAAAAAAGAAAATTTATGCCTAGCCAGTGGGGGGGAAAAAAGGTAGGCAATCATATCATGGCATAATGGGACAAATTTTCTTTTTTGGATGATGAATGAATATGAGAATATAGTTTTAGTGGCATGATAAGAAAGTAATTAAGCCACTGAATTTGAAGAAATCCAGAAGTAGAGAATTGGAGAAATTCCAAATGACATGTCGTTATTACAACGTGGACTAGACTTGATAAGTGACATTGAATCTGGACTGGCATGTCTTAATTTCTTCTAAACTTGGATCATATTTTAATTTGTCTTCAAAGATTTGAATCTTGATACATCACTTTCTCATGCTTTCTCTTATCACAATTTGTTTTGTCATATCCAGCTCGTCGTAGTCTTCGTCTTTTCCTCGCCATCTTTCTTAATTGCTACCAATTCGTGTCCTTTTTTTTTTCTTCTTTCTTTTCTTTGTTAGTAACTCTTACATATGGTAGAAAAAACGGAAAATTAACAGAAGAAGGAATAAATTTCATTGCTAGTAACACCGACATATTGAGGAAAAAATGTGCAGATATATTTGATAATTTTTATGCACTAACAATATATATATATATATATATATATATATATATATATATATATATATATATATATTTGATTTCAAGAACATTTTTTTACTTGGCTTAAAAAGTATATTAATGTATTGTTTCGTAAATATACAATTCAAAAGACAACTAAAATGATATTTGATATGTTGGAGCGCGAGTTTGATTTTGCAATTCACTATTTCTTTAAAAAAAATCATGCATAGTAGCTGAAAATTAACACAAATGTAGGTATTATATCATGTAATTGTAAGATACAAAAAAATAATGATTTACAATGCAAAATTACGATAAACACAAATGTCAATTATATATCATCTTATATAGAAATTTATGGAAACAGTTTAGAAAATAATAATACAATGTGACATTATACTAATTGTTACATAGTATGATAAACCCCAAAAACGTGTACGTCGACCCGGTACTCTATATGCACTAGAAAAAGGCATAAATCATTTTCACTTTTTCTTGATTATATACACTGAAGATGTCATAAGAAACAAACAAAAATGGAATTCTTGTAGCTAGGAACAGGATAGAATTAGAATGACATTTGAGCATAGCTAGTGGAAAATGTAGGTTGTTGATGACTTGGTTTTGTATTGGATAGTTACTATCGTTAAGGTCGTGTATATTCCACCTGAGAACGTAATTAGCCATGGACGCTTCATTATCTATGCCATCTCTTAATCTCAATCATATCTTTGATACTATCTAGATCGATCTAACCCACGAATCTTTCAAGAAAAATTAATGCCTACTTTCAAACTATAAGGACCCCTCTTATGCTTTGTGCCCGTGAGGCACCAATCACAACTTGACATCAACCATGGAATGAGTATAAGTTCTTCTAGAGCTTACCTTATAAAGACATATATTGCTTGCTTTATAAGAAAAAAAAATCAAAACCATAACCGACGACTCATGTGTAAATGTCTAAAAGGTCACAACCTTAAAGTGGGTTTTTACTAATTATTAATTAAAAAGATCCTAGCTAGATAGAATGGTCCCCCACATAGCCCCTAGTTATAGACACGTGTCTTGCGATATGGCTGCCACCTTGCACGTGGCCTTTCTTGTCCTACATCGAATCTTATATCCAACATGGTCACCCAATATTAACATCACACATAAGGTGTGAAAATCTCTTCAAAAAAGGGGACTAAGATAATGCCACTCGGTCTAATTTTGATGCATCTGAACAATCAAATCCGTATGAGAGAAGAGGAGTAGAGGACAATATGCTACATGATTAATTAAATTAAACAAGACAAAGAACTAATTATAAGTTATATTATTATTGTGGTTATGGTGGGGTGGACTATTTGATATTTGTATATAGTGGGTGCAATGAGACATGCACGAGGGGACCGGGCTTGTAAATCATGAAGGGAGCACTGCCTATTTTTATGTAATTGATATTTGGAAATATAGAGTTTGAAACCAACAAAGTTACGTATGCTTTATAAAACTGGCAAAGACAAGGGAACATAGATTCATTCTTAGGATTATAATATTGCTTTGTAACCTTAATAATTTAGTTGAGGAGCCCAAGCATGCGTCTTAAGGACAAGACAATGGTGATTGTGTTTATTCTTTTTAAATGCTTTGCTTTGGCGGCTTCTTCCTAATATTATCACATTTTATCAAAGGATGTTTGGGTTATATAGGTTTAATTTGGTTTTTGTCTCGTGAGAAATGTACATGCATGTCTGTCTTTTAAATAGTTCTCCATAGGATCCCTCTTGTATTAATATAAGAGAAAAGGGGGGAACTCCTAATATCAACTACAATGGAATATTAGTTTAGTGGGTTTAGTTCATACACATTTTGCATTTAATTAAAAATATTAATAACATAAAAGGAGAGAACAGAACAAATAGAAGGTTGGGACTTTTTGTGGCAAAACAAAAGTGAATCCATACGGACAAATGAGGTTGCGGATCCATATTTTTTTATACAAAAGTATCAATTAGTGATAGATACTTGAATCTCTTAATCATTTTGATCAATGTCCGTTTAGTCTCCAACTAATGTGTATGAAAAGAAGTATTTGTTTATAAGAGGTCGACCTCTTAAATGTATCCAAGTTATAATTAGTCTACAATTGCATGCGGATGATAGTTTTGGTTGAAAAACCCATATTTGTAGTCCTTTAATTATTTGATTGTATTAAATAGGCATTTTCATTTATTTTTATCTCATATAAGACATTTAAGTTTTAAATTTGTATTGATGACTTGCTTTGAGTTTAGGTTAGAAAAAACTCATATGACTTATGGGTTATTCACGTGTATAATCTCAAATTAGCAACAAATGTTTTATATATAGCAACGCAGAGAACATAGAAAAATCATTTTGAACTATGTTGGTACTATAAATACAGTTTTGTCTTTCCTAAAAAAAAAAACAGTTTTATCTAAAAAAAAATATCGACATAGTGTTATTTTTTTAACTTCTTTTTTCAAAACGACTTATAATTTAGAACGAATAAAACATTTCTATGTTATTATTTCATAAGTATTTCTATCATTAGTTGTGTCACACTACATTTGTCCAATTTTGTCTTAAAAAAATATCGATATGCACCCTCATTTGTCCCTATGGATTCACTTTTGCTACAAAAAGTCCCAACCTTCTATTTGTTCCGTTCTCTCTTTTGCTTATCAGTAATACATTTGAATGGGTCATTGAAACCATGTCAGTATTACACATATCAATCTACAAATGTATTAGATTGATAGAGCACCCTTGCACTCCATTAATAAAATATTAATTTGTGTCTAGTCTAAAAGTTTTATCATACGTTGCAGTTGAAACCAGTCATGGGTGTGCATCATTTTATGATCATAATTAAGACATTAGTTAAAATGACATCCTCTTAAAATAAATGCATCCATCAACCATCAAGCAAGTAAACGATAAGTTATATGAATACGTACAATGGATTTAGTTCATTTTATTTTGATTCAGTAATATTGCACTCCTTTGTTCTACACCTTTTCTACCTAACATAAGTATACTTGTTAAGAGGGAAGAAAATACACGCTTTGCGGCCTTAACTCAAAGAGGTCAAGGATTAGGGTTAAGAGAAAAAATGGAAGCAAACACGTGTTTAAGTCAAAGATGCTTTTGGATATTAAAACAGAGGACAAGTAAAGATCGATAACAAATTCTACAACATCAACTTGTCAAAATGGTCCTAATTTTGTAAGTCCAAAATATTACACTTAAAAACATAAAGTGTTTGCAATTGCAATTTGTTTGAAGGGTTTGAAACAGAATGTCAACGCCATGAATCCTCAAAACCCGGCTATCATTTGACAAAATACCACGAAACTATGAATGATCATTTCAATGTCACTCTCATTAAACCCAAATTCTAAGATATTTCTAGTGGCATGGTTCCCAACAAAGTGCCCCCAATGTGAAATATCTTGGAAGTAATTCTTAATTACTTCAACTAGTATAATACTACAATTGTTCCTTTATTTATTTATTTTTAAAATAAATACATATATGTTTCTATTTTAATAAAAATACATATATGTTTTTGAGGGGAAAAATACAGATATGTTCTTAAAAAACAGATAGATGTTATTATACCATAATGATGCTTGGTGGTTTTGTTATTTTTATATGTGATGATGGGGAGATACGTGTTAAATATCCAAGAAGATTCCATAAAAAAAAAATATATATCTAAGAAGATGGATGTTTTTCAGGGAATCCAAGAAGATGGATATTATTCAACATTACTCGGCTATTTATTTATTTTTTATTTTTTTTAATTAACTTTACTCCGCTATTTTACCTCCTTTTGATTCTAGTTTTCTTGAGGGGAGTAGGAATTTATCCTGCTAGAACATCTCATATATATGTTGTCTCTTGTGCAGAGACCCCTTTTTACAATGTAGTATATCATGTGGTGGTGATATACTTGTTTGAACACAAACCTAAATAAATATATTTGGACACAACATAAAACCATAAAAAAAAAAAAGAATAAAATTGAATAATGTCAATTGATATGACTAAATACTTTTTTAAAAAATAAAATCATTTCATGTGTAGATGTGCCTAGCAATATTAATTTGTGATCATCTCCATGAAATTTTTTCTCCATGTGGAGTATCTTGCACAAGTACAAAATATTATTGATAGCAAAATGTACATGTATACACACAATATACATGGAATTCAATAATGGATTCGATTGAAATGTATTTAAGATGTAAACATTTTTTACCTATCAATCAATCATAATTGATCAATCATAGTGTTGGTTATGGGTTTGTGCAAGCATACAACAGAGTCCCTAATTTTTTCACGGTTCAACAGTGACTAAATTTGGCTCTTCCACCTTTGCAACGGTTCAACCGTGGTTAAATTAATGAGATTTAGAGGCTTATTATACGCTCAAATTTTAAGATTAGAAAAGAATATTCAAGTGTTTATTATGGCTATGATTTAGGGATGGCAACAAATTCATACTCGTGGTTACCCACCCGAACCAAACCCAATTTGATCGGTTTTCCTCATTTTGATTGGGTTTGAGTATGAGTTTGAGTTTTCCCCGAATTCAAAACACGGGTATGGGACGGGTAATGGGTATATAGGTACCCACCTCGAACCCATATGCGATGTTATTTGTTTGATAATTGTCGTGTTATAAAAACTACCACTGATATTTAAAGGATCAACTAAATCAATCGGTCTAACAAATGTTAAAATGAGCATATTGATGAATAATGTATTACAACATTTCTCTAGAGGTTGCAAAAAACTTCAATTTTTATTTTTAAAAAAATAGAATGCGGGGACGGGGATGGGGCGGGGATACCCGAACCCGTCAGAGATGGAGATGGGGTTCACTTTCTCATTCCCATTGAATATGGGTAAAGTAACGGATAAATATATAAGAATCGGGTATGGAGACGAAGAATGTTAAACTCGTCTCCACCCCACCCCATTGCTATGCCTAGGCTATGTTTGAGGATTAAAATTATTTGAATTTATGTACATATACTTTAAAAATAATACAAAAGACAATTTGTGAATTCCACGGATATGACATCAAAATTAATCTCTAGTATAAAGTTTATATTTTTCTCTTTGCTAGTTCCGAACCTGCTTGGGAAATATATAGAGCCAGGACAAACTAAAATTTTATGTGAACGAAAGAGTAAATAATTAATAATAATTTTTTTTTAATTTGAATAAGAGGGGTGTTATTTGAACAACCATTTGTTAGAACAACTTGTTAGACAACTAAAATATTGGCTAAACTGCACTTTTCGTCTCTTAAATTTCAAAATGTTGTGATTTTGACCCCTGTTAAAATAATGGCAAAATTGACTCATGTTTAAAGAAATATGCTCTTTTGACCTCTAACATAAAGAAAATATGTTTTTTGACCCCTGTTAAGTTTTAGTCCTTTCTGTTAGTTTCTCTCTAAATATGTAACAAAATGTTGCGATTTTCCATAGGTTGCTCTCGAAAGTTATATATAGAGTTGCCATAGAGTCGATGGAACACTTATTTTAGAAAGGTTTGCCTTAAGTTTTTAAGTTTGTGTGCATATGTATTTGCCACCAAAGACCTTATTTCCAATGAAGGTATTTGTTCATATAGAAATGACATTTGAATGAATTTTTTTTTTAATTTTTTTTTTTAATTTTCTCTCTTATATTTATATTGTGTTTATAATTTCTCTTTTTATTATTTTGGTTTCTGTGTCAATCCTAACTTTTTTTTGAATATTTTGGTTGTCCAACAGGTTATTCAAACAAAGAATTATTCAAATAACATTCCTCAAAACATATGCTTGCATTTTTCTAAGCAAACTAGTTGCTTCAATCATCTAGATATCAGGGCCGACTCATGGGTCAAGCGATCTAAACTAAAGCTTAAGTCTCAAAATTTTGAAATAACAAAAAAAATTATTATATGTGTTAGTTGAAATATGTTGGTCAAGATTAAGGTCTAAAGTCTTTTTAGTCTTACATTTGAATCTTATACTTAACAAAATATATTTTTATTTAAGCTTTATTATAAAATTTGTTTTAGGCTTCTTAATTTATTGTCTCGCAAACAAGTTTATCACTGGAAAGTTTTAGAGCGCCATAACGCCTTAGCCCTTGTGGGTTCGATTTTTTTTTTTTTTAT
>Ga0209282_1000528_pt1 | contig 18498 bp, 9 predicted proteins | sample Mtrugardesep15_FD_187529 | JGI IMG/M metagenome (GOLD analysis project Ga0209282, IMG submission 187529) | Root nodule microbial communities of legume samples collected from California, USA - M. trunc garden sep15 (SPAdes) (version 2) | ecosystem: Host-associated > Plants > Roots > Nodule...
GGCAGTGGCACGTTAGTAGTGAATGAAATAAATAGTCAATGAGCAAAAAAAACCAACAATTTCGCAATTCTGACATTGTTAAATGTTCAATCCCAATGCAAAAACTGCTTCTCTACCAAAAGACGTGTTTCCAATATGAAATCAGAAAGAAGAAATGGAGTGAATCAGGCCAATTCAATCAAAATGGGAAAAAAAGTTTGGCAGTGTGATTTCATGGTCCATTAGATGAGCCAAAGCACTACATAGTTTCATATTGGGTTTAGTAAATATTTCATTAAACTCATCAAGTAGTGAATCAAATAGTGCACGTAAATGATAAAGAAACATTGAATAATCAGTGCAATTAGATCCAATCACGTAATAAATATATTACCAACTTCTTAGATTCTTTTGAAAGCAAATTTTGCAAGCTAAATTTTTTAGGAAACAGGAAGAAAAGATTACCATATATTTCCTTTGCCATCATATTGAAGATGCGAATCAAATCTCTCCTGTTCTGATAATGAACTGGTTTTGGACAATCTCTATCATAGGTATCACAAAGAAGTGCATCTAAATCAACTATACGTGTAGAGTTGAAATTGATCTTAGCTAATTTCTCAGACTCGAGCTTCTCTGCAGTCTTTAGATGGTCTGCGAAAAGAGATAAATGAGTAATTCACTGCTTCAAATTTAATATAGCCTTTGCCTATATTTGACGCACCAATAGGTAATGAATAAATAAATAAATAAATAGGGAAATGATGCATTCCTAGGAAGGTGACTTCTTCAGTCTTTTGTTTTTCTCTACAAACTTGTTTGGATAACCAGTCTAATTAAGCGCTTATTGTATAGGTGTTTATGCATATAAGCTATTTCTATAACAAAATACATAATAGAGTAATTGTTTCAATGTAGGCTATTTTAAATGATGCTCACTGATGAAAGCTCAATTTTTTTCAATAAAAGCAAAAACCATCACATTATATTATCATGTTTTCAACCCTTAAAACGAAAGTATGATAGTCAGCTCTACCTATAATAACCTTCAATTGCACTCAGTTCAATAAACCAAACGAAATCATCGTCTCTACTCTTCTCATTCATCAATCCCGTAGGCTACATATATTAATTAAAGTCTAGTCTAGTAATAATAATAATAATAATTTTCTTTCTTGAAATTCAGATAATTAAGAACGGATATAACACAACAAGAATTTACATACACAAGTATTAAATAGGAATGAAGTGAAATTGCGTACCTTCTTCTTCATTACTTATGGTAAACGTTTGTTTGCTTTCCTCGGGCAACTCCATTGTTGCTTGCTTCGAAACCTAGAATTTGTAGTGCGGGGAAAGGAGGAGATAATAAATTGAAGAGAGAGTTGTTGTGATGTGAGGGTTTATGGAAAAAGGGAGTAATAGGGTTCGTAAATGGATGGATCTGCGGTTGCGAGGAGGAGGAGAAGCGTCGCACGAGAGAGAGGGAATAATTAGGGGAGGTGACGGTTGCAGTACGGATAATTATTTTGTTTTATTATTTTTACTGTTCGATTGAAATCATTCGCTACCTTTTACGGACGACTAGGATCACCTCCTAAAATCAAATCAATGTACTGTAGTATAGTGCTCCATATGCCATGATTTTAATTCATACAATAATATTTAAAAAATAAATAAATAAATACCATAATATATTTATAATTAGGGAAATGTTAACCAGTGCACCGCGGCATCGGTTAAATAATTACTAAACCATTGACCCGTGCTAACGCACTAGTCATTTTAAGAAGTTAATATTCACCGTTAGAAATAAAACAATGTATTTCGCTTGAATGTTAAAATTGTCGTAACTCAAATCATAATGTTAATTACCATAGACGTTGGTATTATTCCATAATTCTAGTACATCGTTCCTGTTACTTTAACAAAGGTGTAATAGGTGTGAGCAGAGTTTGATGGTTAAAATAAGGAGTACTGCTTATAACGATAATTCCAAAACTGATGCATTTGAAGTCGAATAAAATTAGGAAATGCCCACCATTTTAGGATAAAGATTAATACAACAAATATGAAATTATTATTTTGTTGGGCACTTGATTTGACTTTACAATTGGCGTGTAAATAGAGAGGGCGCAAAATTAATGACTTACAAAGTCTGACTTAATATTTGAATAAAATAAAGTGGTAATGACAAAAACAATCTTGAAGAGGTGTATATCACCTGCAACTAATTAGGCAAGAAATGTGGATGAAATCCACTACTTGATTCAGTCACAGAGATTAGGTTTCGGAATTTTTGTTGTCATAAATAGAGGAAGCGGAGCACATTGTCTGCAACAACAAAAAAATTAGATGAGGATGAAATCTCTTAGTTGATTGAGTCAGAGTAATTACGATTTTTGTTTATAATTATGGTTGTTTAAGATATTCTAAATTATTTACGTCGTGGATTATTCGATATTATAAAAAATTTGGTATATAAGATACATTAAATAATTTATGTATTTGGTTTAAATTTTTGACTAGATACACAGATTATTCAATGTATCTAAAAAAATCAATTTTTTTCTTATAAATAAGACCGGAGGGAGTATTTGTGAAGAAAAATTGTTACCAATAAGCAATGTGAACGGAGCTTGCTACACTTTGATCAAGCATTTGTTTTATTGCTTTTCTGAAAGATTTGAGCAAGCATGTGTTAATAATATCATTTTTGTTGACAACATCAAAGATATATAGTTGGCTCCTCGCATAGAAGGGTGCGTGTTGCAGCAACGGAGTCACATTAGGGCATAGATGGGTCACAACCCACTCCACACAAAAGAAGTTATTCTACGGAAAATTACTAGAATATCCTTGTTTTTTAAATAATATTTGGTGGTTCACCATTTTCACTCTCTGCACATGATATGATGACACTTTCCATTTACTCGAAACACGTAAAAAATTATTTTAAATTTTAGAAAAATGTAATGTAATTTATCGATGATCAACTTTGTGTTTAATGCTTATGTTTATTACAATGTAAATTTTTTTTTTTTCTTATAGTAGTATGTTATATTTTGTGTTGGTGGGCCGCTCGAACTTTTTTCCTAGCTCGCCACTATTTTCTATTAGCCATCAATGCATTTAGGAAATTCTACAATAACATACAAGATGCAATAATATATAATTCACCAAAAATAATAATATGTGATCGTATATTATAAAGTGTTGTCTTCTATATTATAAAGTGGGTATCCGAGGTTCAAATTCTAGGTTCTCTATATTACAATGTATTGTTTATATCAATTGAGTTAAATTCTATGAGACATGCGTTGTTTTTTATTATCAATGAAATTAGCCCAGTTTACAATTATTGATATTATTTTTATCATATTTCAAGTTGATTATTGAAATTGCAAAATTATTATAAAATTAATTTTTTTATGGTATTTGCTGGGATTATAATTTATAATGATACTTAAATTTGTAATATCATTAGTGCATTTGAAACCAATTGAATAATGTCAACAATGAAAGCAATAATTGATCCAGACACAGTGATGAATCTCATTAATGCATTACACTTTTTAGATTCATTCAATTTGAGGGACAAATTGAGTATTTATAAATATTCCAATTATTTAAATTATATGTCCTTGTGTCTCAATTTCTTTTGAAGGAAAAAGTTTTATTTTATCTTTTTTGTTTTTGACCGAATTTTCATTTTATTTTAAATATAATAGTTTATTTTAAAGACTTAAATTTATTGTAGTAAAACAATTCAACAAAAGTAAGAAATATTTTTTTGTAAAAAAAGGCATAAACTAGAAAGAAAGAATGGATGCACAGCCTTAGCAGCAGACAAGTAAAGAGTGTAAAGTGAGACAGAGGAGGCAGCAAGCAACATTAACGATCCGTTGCAGCAGGTTAGTTGTTGTGAATGTTCCAAAAAGCAAAGCCAGTTGCAGCGTTGTTGCACGCACAGTAGTAAAGTGTATCCATGCGCTGGCTCTCACTACTATTCCTCTCTTCGTTGCTCCACCAAGTATTGATTCAACCCACCACTTCTATATTCCTATTGCTTGCCACATAATGGGACTAGCTCATCACCATTCATTCATAGATCATATACCAAAGTATACTTGTTTGAATTTCAATCTAAATAATAGCACTATACTATATTCCAATAACTATTTTATTGCACTCCAGTAAGTAATAAGTTTCAATCAATTAAAATAAAACTGACCCAAAACATTCCGAGTTAGATGTCTGACTCAAACAATTATCATTGGTATTGGTATTTACTTGCCTAGAGTAAATAAAGATTAAAAAAAAATTACTTCACGCAGTAAATTACACATTCACACCGTAGTAAAAAATGTTGGTGGTGGTTGGATCAAGATAAAACAGTCCAAAATACAATGTATGTTTTGATTGAATTAACCGAAATTTCAAGCTTGAATTTCTGATGGTCTGGTTTCAATCAAACCATCATCGATATCCTTGAATGTGTGAATGCCCGAATTGGTGCTTCAAACCCAAATGAAAAACTCAAAAAGGGAGGAAAAAAAAATAAAGAAAAGGTTAAGGAGAAAATAATAAAAGTTCGTTTCATCAATATTCTCTCCAGACCAATGTCCGAGCGAGCAAATTAACCAAAACACAAACATACAATCACAAACAAACACTAGACATGTTTTCTCTGCTTATGAAGACTTGTCTCCAAGCATAGTACTATTCCTTTTTTCAACTTTCCCTCTGGCAGTAAAAATAACAGAGCGGTAGCATCAAATCCCTAAACAAAACTAAAAGCTATTCAAATATCCAATCGTAGCAGTGTTTAAAAAGGCAAATAAGAAAGAAAGAGTTCTAAATTTGAGTCAACAAGAGTGGAAAATCAGAGCATGAGGAAGACGATGCTGATGGTGGTTATGGTTATGTTGGTTAGGAGATTCTTTCTCAATTCGCCATCGAAGATGAAGGAAATCATCCACAGAACATGGAAGCTTGAGAGGACCATTGGTATGGTAGCCATAAACATCATAAGCTTGGTCGAGAAGACGCTTGAAAAGTGGATGGTAAAGATAAGAGATAGGTATGACAAATTTCTGAGAGCAAGAACCACCTTCTTCTTCTTCCTCTAAACCCACTTGAACTGCAAGCCATCCCTTCTTCACTTTCATCTTCTTATCTTCCTGCATGATTTGGATAATAGGTTAACTCTTGCTTCTTCGTATGGTGTTGGTGAAGAGAGAATGAGTGTGAGACTTTGAGTGCAAAAGCTAAGGGAATGAACCTTAATATATATAGCAATATTAAACAAATTATTATTTTTTAAATGTTTTTGTGGGTGTAAAGAATTAAAGTAGTAATAATTTTATTTATAATAAATATGTTTTTGACGTGAAGTATCTACAGCTATGTTGATTAATAATCTCGACTAAAGAATTTTATCGATCACTTTTAATCAACTCTTTCATTTTAACCATATTTTTTTATCTAATGAGATTTGTACGTACATGATATATTACTTACGGATTTAAATTCTATTTTAGTGCAACTATTTATTGTCGGTAAAGTAGTAATATTTGTTTGTCGTTAACTTTTTTATTCTTAGAGAAAAAGATATGGCAATTCAGAGTTTCATCGAAAGATAAGCAAAACAAAAACAATTTCTTGGTGTGTGTATAGTAAAATAGGGGAATAAAATGAAATGAAAGAATGGTGGTGGTGGGGACTGGGCTATTTGGGGGTGGACAGTTCTGTGTGGCTGTGTGGCGACCCTTGCGAGAGTGGGAGGGTAACAATCAACAGCGAAGTCAATTACAAGAGAAACAGAACAACTCTTGGAATGAGTTGGGGTGGGGATTGTGACGGGACTTGTTACTCGTGTCCTGCCTCTCAAATGTAACTAGTCTCCACTGATTTTTTTTAGTTGATTATGTAGTCTTATTGGTTGATATAGTCTCCATTGATTTGATTGTAAATAAAAGCAATCAACGAGTATGATTTTTATGCATTTTCTATGTAATAATTATCACGACTAAATATGTATGATTTTGGAAGAAATTCATTCAAGTTAAAAATTTAACCGTGATGAGTAGTCAGACCAAAACAGTTTTGGATACACAACTAATCAAAACATTTGTAATTGTTACGTAAATTAAAAATATTAATTTATGTGACAATTTTAAAAATTTTAATTGGTTATAAGTGTAAAATTGTTTTGGACCGTCAATCTATTCTTATTAATCTCTAAAGTTTAATAGTTTTTAATGATTCATAAATTATGATTAATTGAGAGTGTAAATCTTTTTACACCAAAATTTATGCTCAAATTGTTCTTAAAAAATGTAGTATCATGTTTTTTTTAGAGGATAGTAGTCTCATGCTGAATCTATATAATCAATTCGATCTCAATTCTAAGTAATTTTTAATAAGATTTATTCTTTTCTTTTTCTGAACAAATGATTTATACTTTTCAAGCATAAATAATATTTTGGATGCATTTGTTGGGTTAAGTAGCAAGGAGACATTTTTATTTTGGTAAAAAATAAACAATTTTTATAAAACTCTAAAATTTCGATTACAATGCATAATATATGCAAAGTTCATTGTTCAAACCCCGCCACCATCAAAAAAAAGAAAAATTGTCGTATTCGAACATCAAATCTTACATATATCATGTATTGTCTTTACCAACCGAGCTAAGCTCGAGGGCCAGGGATAGACACATCTCACCACTCTAAATATTTTTTATACAACATTCATGTTTAATTTAATTAATTTGAAATATTATTTTAATTCATTATTTTTTTGGTAAATCTTTTTATTTGAAGTCATTATTATATACCTGGATCCACGACCGTAAATATTATAGTGCTTAGTCGTATTTTTTTAAAGTAGTCATACTTCTTTTTTTTAATATATAGTCCAAATATTTTTTTCCCATTATAAAATAATTCTTATTTTATTTAAAAAAATTAAAAAAAAAATGTTTATTTTGGAAATTAACCGTTGCTACTTTACCAAAAAAGTTGACTCACTAGAAACACATAAATGTTTTCCAACTTGAAGGGTCAATATTTTTAGGTATCAGTGTATATACATGTACTACCTTTTTATGTACCAAAGAAAAAAAATGTACCTTTTGATTATTATAATTATAAACAACTTAATCAATATTACAATTGTATTAAGTTTTTTTTTTTGTTGAGAGCATTGTATTAAGCTTTTATTATAATCACTTTGACTCAAAATAATAAATTAAAAATAATAATCTGAGCCCTTAACCAAATGATTTTTTTGGAACCAATTGTTTTGTATAAAAAAATATATGTTTCGAAATTTATTACGAGATATCTTTAGAGATGTTACGTCTTACACAAACCTCGATTACTTCATGAAATGTGTAAAGAAAACCCTGTGGAATTAAGGTATGCAGTTGGACATGAAATTGTTTTGTTTATAAAAAAAAAAAAAAAAACTTGAACCAAACATTTATACGATCATCTATGATTATTTAAAAGATGTCATCCTTCTTTAATTTTTTAAGAAAAGAAAGGGAGTAAAGGGATTTCTGGCCACGACGTCTTAAAATATATGAATAAAAGGAAAAGAGATAGACAAGAACCAAAACTCTCAAGTAAAAGAAAAAACATAAAAGACAAAGCAAAACAGATAAAACTGTCTAAAAGTCAGAGGAACAACTTTCCACCAAATTATTAGCGAGACGAGAACCTACCTTAAATCTTATGCAAGTCACCATCTGTTGCATTAATGTGTTCTTCTTTTTCCTTGGAACCACTCACTAAAATGGTTGATTTGTGTTTACCAAAACAACAATCTCTTCCTTCTCACCCATTTTAGCCCATGAATCATTTAAAAAATTCATAATTTGTGGAAACAAGCTCTAAAATTTGCATGTCATGGTTCTTGTCATGATTTAAAATTTAACGACTTGAGTTTGTCATCATTATTGATCTACCTAAAGGTGATGTTTAGAATGGGAAAATTGTGATCTTTCCCATCTTAGATCAATTTAACATGAGCCATTGATTTAACATTAACAAATATCAATGGATATGATTGTTCTATATCTTTACATGAAACTTGGATGAATTTTAGTAATACAATATTATATAATTTTTTTAAAAACTGTGGTAAGTCACCTAACTTTTACATATTTATATATTTCGAAAGAATAAAAAATTGTGTTATAATGTATATTTCTCAAAAGAAAAAAAACTTTTGTTTTCCGAAACCAGATCTGAATATTATTTTTTTACTTTCTTAAAAAAATGCTCAACTTTTTTATTATATATATATATATATATATATATATATATATATATATATATATATATATATTTACGTTGTCGATAAGTGTTAGTTCAATTGATAAATTTTTTGAAATTGTTAGATCGAGTGTCGTGATGGATTCGAACCCTAACTCTTTTACTTATATTTATTAATATCTAATGATTATCGTCATTTCATTTATCTATAACAAAATAAATACATTTAGGTTAAAAAAAATTATAGTCCAGCTTTCATTAGTGACATTAAAATTTTATTGTAATGGTAAAGGAATAAGGAAAACAATATAGCAAAACAGGTACTACAAGTAATAATAATAGATAGATAAGATTGTAACAAATAAAAAAGATAGATAAGACAAAATTGATCTAAGATAGGGAAATTTTTCCATTACTCTATGCTAAAACCCGCCTTACCAAAAATTTCACGAGCATTATCTTTCAACCAAAGTGATTCTATTGCCACTTCCTCGTGAATCTCTTCACAAATATCAATTTTTTCTTGATCTGAAGAGGATTCTTGTAAAGCTCTGTTGCCACCCATAAGCTCAAATTCTAACATTGCCAAACATAGCAATATACTAAGAAAGTTATCACCAAGTCCAACCATAACACATACTGACATGATGAATCAGTATCATAGTAAATTTGTTGGATCATGTTAACCGGTGGTCTTGGGGCACTGGTTAAGGAAGCAAAAAAAGGAAACTTTAAATCAAAAATATTATTTTTTTTCAACTTTTAATGCATTGATTACACACCTCTCAATACAAATGCTACTATATTTGACCCTTTAACCAATGTCTCCGAGACACTGGCTAACATTTTCCAAATTTGTTTTTGTAAAAAACGGATAACAGTAACTTTTGGAAGACACAATTGTATTCTAAGCAACTAAGCAAGATATCACTAGGCGTGACAAGCTGAAAATTATAAGATAGAGGATTATATGTTAGGACCATGAGTAGTACAATCATATCATCGTATACTACATTTTCATCTTTTGCGCTTTTTAATTATTGAATGTCATATTAATTTTATCACAACCTATGGTGAATTGGTCCTCATTGTTGATTATACTCGCATTTATTTATTGGGTCTGGTTAACATTCTCCTTATTCATTTTCATCTGCTTTTACTCAAGCTTGCACTTTCTTTCTTTTTTTTTCAAAAAACATTATCTCTTTTTTTCTTTGATTGGTTTTCACCTTCTTGTTGTGGAATTATATGGTACATTCTGACGTGTTTAATGGTAATTAAACAAATGTTCTTAACTTAACCTGGACAAAATGATAATGGTCACCATGCACAATAACAAATCATAGATACTCCTATATATCAATGTCCCCTTACCATCGCTTTTTGAAAATTTTATAGGATTTCTCAATGCAATGCTATCCGCAAGATCAGCACAAACACATTCCAAAAGTAGTGTCACTAACTTCTTTTTACTTCTTCCTTTTTAATTTGAAGACCACTGATTAAAAATCATTTTAACCCATAAAAGATAAAATTAAAAAGAAAACAATTGTAGCACTAAGAAGTAATAAGACAACACTGCACAGTCACGGTTGTAGTCAAAATCTGTCGTCTTCTTGCTCATAGTCTATGTGCATGTACGGTACGGATGTCCGGCCATTGTAATTTAATAAACAAATCAAGGATTGTTGCTTTTTATTATTTTTTGGTAAAGTTGTTTTGTCAGAAAACAAACAAACTATATTTGACCAGAAAAACTATATATACTGTTGTTATTTTTATGTCAAAAAACTTCTTTTTTTTTTTTGAAGGAATGTCAAAAAACATTATTATCTTTTTGTTTGGTATAGTTGATTTTTTGTATATCTCTTCATAGTTTATTATTTTAAATTATGGCATATGTATATATAGTCAGCAGCAGCAATCAAACAAAGTAAAATATTAAGTAAAATATTTTCTTTGTAAAAATAACGGTGGATGGAAACTGTATATCTTAAATTTATATCATTACTTACGTCAGATTTACATTATTTTATGGTTCGTGGATTCATATTCACATATATTGCATGATATTTTGTCGTATATGTCTATACAAACAATAACAAGACATTAATTTATTTCACAAAACACTATAGAGACTACTAAACTAGAGTTTGATTTCCAAATACAAACATTATATATAGGTAAAATTTGATTCATATACTACTAAAAGAAATCGTATTATTATATAGTTAGTTATTTCAAAATGCTTTTTCGGTGAATTGTTGCTAGTAATTCCAAAGTATTAACTATCCAAACAGTATGCTTCTAAAAAAGGTGATTTATTGCTCCAATGTTGAAATTAAAGACAAAATATAACTTCATAGAAGAAAATTTATTTCTTTTGACGCCAAAATTGACATTTTTAAGGGAATAAAATGTGAAAAATAAAGAGATCAAAAAGTTCAATTAATAGACACTATTTATTAGATATTTCTTCTAATTATAGTTATGAAAAAGAAATTAGAGTTAGACATTTATCTATTATTCTTTTACGAAATGGTTTGATTCACAAAAAAAAAAGAGGAAATGCTTTGATGGGTGGTACTAGTAGATGGTGGAATTAAGCAAAATACAAATGAATGAATCCATTTTTAAACTCTAACTAACTTATCTTATTATATTGTGTTGTCAAATTAGAAAAGTTAGTTGAAGTATCTACCGATACCTTTCAATTGTGATTTCATTTCTTTAAGCGATTATATTGTGGAATAAATTATTTCCTCTCATTATGAATTTCTTATCTACTCCAAAAAACCGTTAAATATGATGTAATTTTAAGGGTTTTTGAGATACTAAACTAAGAAATGCATAGAGTAAGGATTAAGACAAAAAAGTAAAAGGTTAAAATGTGTAAATGATTTGTTTGATTGATTGAGCGTGTCTAATGAAATGTACAAGTTCAGTATTTATATACAGCAAAACACTGGTTGTACTGGACAAAAAGACATTGCTTACAATGATTAGCTATGGTTGACTATTTGTGCATGTATTGCGCATGAGCTTTCTCTCGTTGAGGGGGTACGTGGCGCCCCACATTCGACTTGCAGGTTTCCACTTCATGGCATGATTCATTGACAAAGTCCACATATGCGCAACTTTCCACAATTGCCTCTATGTGCTCGTCACTTTTTTTCTTTCGGTCAGTGGCACTACAAATGTTAAACACGAGTTAAATGTCTCATTATCTAGTTCTAACTAACCCTGGTGTCTTCAAGACCTTTGTACTCTTCAATAGACTCGAGAAAGAATCAATTGACCTTTGTTCAACTGTGATATCACTCGTCTAACCAATCATTGACCGAAAGAAATTAGCATATCCTTAAATCGCATATATGTCAATTTCGAGCAACTACGATAATTTGTTTTGAGTTGTAAACAAATTGTATACTATCAGTTCAAATATATCTTCATTGTTTGCTTACAAACTCCGATATATGATTTATCTTATCTACTGTTATTAGTATTTCCAAACAAAATTTTCATTCACATTATTGTAGGGGTTAATAAAATGTGGAATAATTAAACCGTTAGTTAGTCAGTACGGTCACATTTCGTGGTATTAGTTGAGTTAGTGAGCTTACGTATTAAATGTTAATAGTAAGAATTGCGAGAAAAAATATGAACTATATAGTAAGTGTTGAGAATCTGTTTAAATTCACATTAATTTTACGATGTATTGAGTAAACTTGGTAGCAATCAATAACAGAATGTGATCAAACAAGTCGCAAATAATAAAAATAAGATAAAAGAGAAGAAGAATGAACATCACTACATTTGTTTATCTAGCTCGATCCAAAATAATCTACGTTTGTGAGAGAGCGACTCTTTAATCAAATATCAATGAGTTTTTTACAAAAGGATACTCGGGTTACAAGAATTAACATTCAATAATAATTCATCCCACAATGTATTGAAACTATTATTATTAATGAAATGCTATAAGCATATTTCCCTCAACAACAAAAAAATCATAATTATACCATTTTCTCAATCTCATTTTGTTACTGAAAGCTCAATTATTTCATTCACCAATTTGTTTATAATGTTTTTCAACCCAGATTCTACCACAAAAACACTAAATTCTTAGTCTTTTATTTTTTTTTAAAGAATTTTCTCTTTTGATAAGCCTTAGTGTGCGTCAATCTCACCTCATTTCATAAGACAAAAACTTTACATTATATCGACATTGATATGTTTGTCTTGCACTGCAAGAAACAACTTATAGAGTTCAAGACTTGCTAAACAAAAAGGTAAATAAGTGAGGTAACCGCCTAACTTATCATGCACTTCAAGAAATAACATTGCGACTCATATTAACCATTGATCACCTTCTTGATGGTCCTTACATCCAACTACATTTTGTAGTCTATAATATTTCACTTTTACCTCTTTAATCCTCATAATATTTTCCGCGCGCCTTCTTTAAAAACATGCAACCTAAGTAGTACTACCTTAGGATTAGATTATTTCATAAAACATTTTTATAAAGATATAGCAGTTATAGATTATATAGACTTTTCTTTTACAAATAGATTACATATACTTTCTTTTTGGGATAAGATTATATAGAAAAAAGCATAACAACAGAATTTTCGAGTCCTAGTCAAAAAAAAATATATAGAACTTTCGAGTATTACAGTATTACATGATCTGAACCCAGAATATAATATTAGGAAACTTAAAATAAAGGTATGATGAGTCGTCTTCAAAAGCACTTTGATGATAGGTCATGGTGTGTGATATGTACAGACGTGAAGTGCAGGAGGTCGTTGTTATTGGTGGAGTCGGTGGAGTGGACATATCCTTTGTACCATCTGTTGTACTGCTCGATACTTTGGTCCATTTCATTTTCATGATGCCATAGCCCACAAATATCTTTGCTAACTTTTCATGTAAATCATTTGTTTACTTTTTTCTTTCATCGATTCACTTCCATGTGGTAATCTAATATATTATCTATTAAGTGCGTATATATGTAAGCAGGTGAAAATGGACGGGGACAAGTTAAACTTTAAAAATCTACTATCATAGGCTTATATTAAGAGACAGATCATCTCTTAAAAAAAAGAAAAAATGTCAGAGACAGAACTTAGTGTTTTTTTTTTTTTGAATAATGAAAACTTAGTTCCCGTTCCATGGATGCAAAAACTTTCTCAAATTAAAGCGTGCACGAGTGGAATTGTCTCTATCAACAATTCAAGATAAAATTTGATACGACAAAATTTTAGAGCATATACAAAGGTAGTACATGGCATGGGCTATGGGACCATATATATATCATACCCGATTGCTTTCACAATTGATCTCTTTGTAATGATGTTCATATTTTTTGCGATAAACACGAATGACTAAATTAAAGAAGAATGAGTGATCATCTATCATTGGCCGGCGGTAGGTGTTGGAGCACTCATGCCAACATTCTTTGTGAATCCTATACGTAGGACTTACAAATATTAATAATTACATTCACCATTTTATTGGAAAAAATTCATATAAATTTTGTGTATTTGATGAAAGGCAAAATCAAGATAGAAAGTAGCGTGAAGAGAGAAGTTACAAATAGTAGTTTTATAAATTCACGATCAAAAGAGTTACAAATATAATACAATGGTGGCCCATTATATAACGAAACACATACTTTATCATTTTATGTATGATCTATTTATAAAGTTTAAATTCACAATAATTTCGTTCGATAGAAAAATAAATGTCAAAGAAAATATTAAAAATGAAGTGTTTCTAACACTTCACCTTGACTATTTATTAGGTGAATGCTAGGTGCATGTTTAGCTCTATATAAGAGCATCTCTTTTAAATTGCTCCTCAGTGACCCATGCATATCTCATTTATCTCTTATTTATTGAAATGATTCATGCAAGCAAGTCAACCATTCTTAAGAAAACCATTTCAATGAAGACTTTTTTCTCCTTCAAAAAAAAATGAAGACTTTTTTCTTTACCAGTGAACACGTGTTACTATATTTTTGAAAAAACATATATTTAAACATGGTGATTTGGATCTAAAATCATCTAATGCATTGCACAATAACAAATGGCCTCACTTAAGTTAAATGATGTGATATATAGGTGACTTGAATCTCTCCGTCTTAATCATGGAATCGAGACCAAGAATTAATAATTATAACTTAATTATAAGATCCTGCACAATTTTTTTAATCAATCGCCAATTTTCTCAAATTACTCTCTTATTCAAAATAGTTTTTAAGAAATCAAATAAATTTTGTTATTTTTGTTAAAGTTCTTTATGTTTTTTCTATAATTTTACAAAATAGTGAAATGTGAATAAATACACTTATACAACTTATTTATACTATACCATATAATTATTAAACTATTTAATGAAATGAAGTGTCCCAGGAGCATTTTCCTAAAATGAAAATATAATTATAGTAAAAATTCTAAAATTTTCTTCTAGAACTTTTACTAATTTCAACTTTTTCAAGTAATAAATAAGCTTTCTAGCTGTCACACTTGACGCAATATGAATTGAACCAAAAGATCGAAAATGCTATAAAATAAAGATGGGAATGTTGTGTGGTGTGATTTGGAAAGCAGAATGGCATCCAATGATGGTGATTACTCCCTACGCTCTAGGCTGGGGTACGTACGGATGGGTCGATGCCAGAGCAATAGCATCATTCATCGTTGAAGATACGTATACGTAGGGGATATAAGAGCAACGATGATGTTTAAAATGGAGGAAAATAGAAGTAAGAGAAAACAAATCAAAAGAGAGTTTAAATTGGAGTGTAAAAAGCTAGAGGATTAAAATCTGATATATTCCCTCACTTTGTTAGGGTGATTTGTGAATGATTACATACAAGTATTAGAGAATGATAAGCGAATGATAAGTGTATTCATCGAGGACTTTATTAAATTATGAAATTGAATTGAATTTTACAATAGATAATTGCATGCACTTTTATATTGGCATATGCTAACAACAGTTAGTTTAAAACTAACTATAAATAGAAAGCACTAACTAACAAACATAGTAGAAATAATTTGAATTATTCTCAACACAAACGTTCTATTTAAAACTGGACCAAGACCCAATTCGATCATAAATCACGATTTTATTTTTGAATGATCCACAATCCAGTTATATATTATGAACCGTACTGTTTTCAACAACACACATGATATGTGATTAAAGCACGATTCTCTTGATTATTGTTTTTTTTAAGAAACCATAACGTCGATTTGTGAGTCACATTAAATTAATCACAATCAAATAACAATTTCAAACTCCAGGTACCTTTACATTTCACCTATAAAATGATCCCCTCGTGGGTGAAAGGTAAGTTTTCTATAGTGGTAAAAATTGTAAACTCTCATAAACTGTGTATGAGGAGTCATTACATGTACACGGTCTTATCTTTGAATTCTCCTCTTTACTCAAACGGATTTGTTTATTTTCAAATGAAATGATCAAAATACCCCTACGTGACTTAAGTCACGATAGTGTAAACTTAAACTGAGTTAAGTCACGCTAGTGTTAATTTAAAAAAAAATCAGCGTGAGTTAACTCACACTGCCTTTTGTACTAGCGTGAGTTAACTCACGCTGGCACCAGAACAGACAGGCAGTAGCAGCTGTCTCTACCTTGTTCCATGTTTTGCAAAACTCATTCATTCATTCAACCAAAACTCGTAATTTACAGAACATGCATTCATTCAATCATAATTTAGAAACACAATTTTAACGAAATTAACGCAAATGTCATAAAATAGGCGCAAATGTAAATGGATTACATACAAATCCAACAAAATGTCAATAAAATACTACGAATATACAAACAAGTCCTAAAAATAAGACACTACTCATGTGGACTCCTAGACCTCCTCCTCGGAACTGGCTGCTGGTCAAACACGATATAATCGGAACGGAGGCCCTCCAAAATGCCGAGGAAGAGTGGATTTGAAACCACATCTGAAATCTGCAGCGCATGCTCCAATCTCTCTCGCATGGTGCTAATGACCTGCCTTGGATCGGGAGGATGTCTTCCCCAGTCCTGGTCAACAAGAACATCCTGGTAGACATGATGCTGCTGCTCAGGATGTTGCTGCTGAGGAGGCTTAACATGATACTGCTTAGGAGCATCAACATACGGGCTGAGGAGGCTGCTCAGGCTGATACCCCTCGTGAAACTGAGCATCATACCCCTCCTGATATTGATAACCCGGATGTAATCCATGCTGCTCCTGATACACCTGCGCCTGATAATGCGGGTCGTACTGACACTGTGTCGGGTCCATCGTCTGGGATGGACCTGTCTGTGACGTCGATCCCCCCGCAGTATCAACATGAGCAAGTCTCGTGCTGCCCACTCTCCGTCGACCTCAACCAGGAGGAGGGCGTAGTGCATCCTTCTCCCTACGTGCACTACCTGTAGGGGCACACCTCCCTGCCCTAAAACTGTCATTCCTCTCCTGCTCAGACATATCTACACAAAAAGCAAAAAATCTTTACTCATTAACACTATAATGTTGACAATGTCATTTGAATCCATAAACTACCACGTTGAACTCAAATTAACTATAATAAACATTAACAAATATAACTCTAAGTAATTACATCATTCACAATCCAAAAAAACAAAAAAAATATCAATGAGACATTTCATCGAACACGTAGTGTGTAATTTTCAAACAACTATGTAATCTACCAATTTCTAAACCTTAAACTACCACATTGTACCCTAAACAACATCTAAACAATAATTCCTAAGTTAATCCATCACTAACAATCATAATCTTTAACATGCAGGACAAATTTTTAAAAACCTAAAATTGTAAATTTTCAACAAAAATTCGAAAAATTAAACCAAAATAATGCAAAGAAGTAGAATAATCATCACTTACTTGATGTTGTGGACAAAATTTACTTTGAATGGCGCAAGATTGATGAAATTTGGATTTGGGGGTGAAACTTTCGTGTTTGGAAAAGTTGGGAAATGAGAGAAATGTGTTGTTGTTCTGCTGATAACAGACTTAAACAACGTAGCGTGACTTAACTCATGTGACGTGACTTAAGTCACGTTTCTCTTATAACTAGCGGGACTTAACTCCCGCTACGTGAGTTAACTTACATAAAGGTAAAATAGAAATTTCACTTGGGAATGAGCGAAGCCATTTAGATAAAGAGCAGGATTCCTTATCTTTTGTTGCTTCCAACTAACCCAGACCATATGTTACTTATTCAATCCATTTTATATCTCCAATTGGTTTAAAAAATGGTGAGGTTTAGCATGATAAAGGAAAGTTGTTTCCCACCATAGGAAAGATTTTTTTGACTGTTAGATCAAATGAGAAACGCATTTTAATCATACTCTCTCATCACTAGATTTTTCCACACTATCTTCTACCATCACTCTCTCCTCCATGGTCAATCACCCACCACCTCCACCACCATCATAAGGTCACTGTTTTTGTCCAAGCTTTCATTGTAACTCTTCAATTCTTCATGAATTGCAAAAGAGGGCTAAATCACAAACAATAATTAAATTTAGGGTTAATATGTTTTCACCCCCCTGTAATATGGGTGAGTTCCGGTTTTACCCCCTGTAAAAAAAAGAGTTTAGATTCCAACCCTGTAAAATAAGATTCTTTGATTTTATCCCCTGAACCATGTGACTGTGCAGAATTGCTGACGTGGTGAGCTGAGTGGCATGTTGACTGTGCATAACTGATTATGTGGTGAGCTGACTGTATAATTAATTTTGTTTTTCATTTTTTTAAAGGTACAAATAGCATTTGTGCCTATTTATTTTTTAAAAAATTTTTTAAAAAAAGTTCAGGATTTTTTTTTATTACGAAAAATATTTTTAAAAATTCCAAAATTTATAATTTAGGAAAAATATATATTTCAAAAACAAAAATTGAAATTATTTTCAAAAATTAGGAAATATATATTTTTTGAAATTTAAAATTGATTTTCGAAAAAAAAGTTTTTCAAATTTCCTCAACAAAAAAAAATCTGGAATTTTTTTTTTCATTTTTAAAAATCTGGATATAAATTTAGGAAAATTCAGATTTTTTTTCGAAAGTTTTATTCCATAATTTTTTTTACGATGTGTTACATATTTGAGAATATTTTTTAATATTTAAAAATTGAGGATAAAAAAAAACTGGAATTTTTTTAATATTTAAATTTATTCTTATCTATTTTTT
>Ga0209282_1000529_pt1 | contig 18498 bp, 9 predicted proteins | sample Mtrugardesep15_FD_187529 | JGI IMG/M metagenome (GOLD analysis project Ga0209282, IMG submission 187529) | Root nodule microbial communities of legume samples collected from California, USA - M. trunc garden sep15 (SPAdes) (version 2) | ecosystem: Host-associated > Plants > Roots > Nodule...
CTATACTTTAATCTTGTGTCTAGTGCTCATATATTATTAAAAAAGGGGGGGAAAAATACTGAAAAAAATTGGGGGGATATAGACCCAACCCAATAAAAACACACAAATATGCAGTACAACCCAAACGGGCATTACAAACATTTTAAACCACACATATTATACCTCAAATGATTAATCTTAATTAAACAAAGGTCAGTTATCTGGTGTATGAACCAACCGTTAACACAACATAGTCCAAGAACAAACAACTCCCTGCAGCGAGGCAACAAACATATGAATGACTAGGATTCCAAAGCAGTCTGAAGTCAGCCACAACGACTGCGACAGATATTCAAACAACATCGACACGTCACCATATCTTTCAAACATGCAGAACTCAACAACTCTGGATAATAATCAGCGAAATCAAAGACATGACCACACGAACGACACCAAAGTAACCAAGACAGGCTGACTATAATCATACCAAAATTTGTTTTGAAGAATAGTGTATGAATCAACGTCCAACACAAAAAGTATTCACGAACCAATAGCCCCTGCAATAACACAACAGTTGTACCAGCCCTTTCGAGCTCAAAACCATCTGAATCCTCCGACACATGAAGTTCATTACCCAGAAACTAGCACCTGCACCACCACGAAATTGAAGAAGGCCAGGAAAGCTGTTGAAGGACATACCTGATATGAAATCTGCTTTGATGTAACCAACATACATAACCTTGAATTTCAAAACACCGGAACAACATTTAAATGGGTTTGAAAGATCAGAGGCGAACTCAAAGAACACCTTTTGTGTCGTCGATGGCGACGACGACCATAGGAGCACAAAAAGCAACCCAGTTGCTTACTTGAATCAAAACCAAAAGAAGATCCAGAAAGCAACACCAAGAGCATAGTCGCAGCGGTGCAATCTGGGAAACCCCAAAACGTCGGCGCAACCGCCGGACAAATACATATGTGCCTAGAAAGATGTGTTGAGGACAAAATCTTTATTTGATGTTTTAAAGATTATAAACATTTTATACTCGTTATCTACTAATGTGTTTTTGTGAGAAATGTTTCATAAGAATGTTCTTGTTATAAGAAGAAGGTTTTAAGCTTACAAGTGAAGTTAAAAACATCCTTATCAAAGCAAATAAGAAAAAGGGCATAAATGAACTTTGTGCTACAAATTCAACATATACAAAAAGCAAAATATTCCTTATGTCACACCAAAAGAAGAAACCTTTGATACATGACATAAATAGAAGGAATCTCATATGATTACATAAGGCTTTGCATTCAAAGAAAAATGAAGAAGCACATGCCTTAAAAGAAAGAAGAAAAATCATTTTTACACAAAGAAGAATGTTATTGAGAACATTCTGGTAAGATTACAAAGAGATAAGGATGACATCATAATGTCCCATCCCATATACCACCAGATCACAGCTGGCTTTCTACTTCACGTGTTGTTGTCTCAAAAGGCATGAAACTACAAGAATGTTCTTGAGAACATTCTCTACTTGACATAATACACATTTTTGGCACTCTTGTGCACCAAGCAACAAAGGACAACACATGCATCAAATTGGTTCGTGCCATACAATTGTATTAAAGGGTGGGCTTTAAGACTTCAGCCTCTATAAATACAAGCACATCTCAATGGTATTGGCAAAAGCTTACATACAAAGAAATCAATCTCTCTCTCAAAGTGAATATTATCACAACATTCAAAAGCTCTTCAATACAACAAAGCAAACTCCATATTCTCTTACTATATTTTTTAGTCTTTTATTCTCGAGTTTGTATTTGTAAAATATCTCTTTTGTTTGAGATATCATTTTCTATCCAAAAACCAATCATTATAGAAAGTGTAACTTAGGTCTCAAGTTTATTAGGCTTAGTAGTTTGAGAAAGATTTGTTCCAACCTTTCTTCTGTGATCAAGAATTGTATAAGCCTGCTGAGGTTAATAGTACAGAGTGTGATTGGACTGATCTGGTGTGATCAACAACTTATAGTGCTATTCAAAAGTTTCTGATAACTGGATACTATAGTGGATAATCTCACACGAAGTGTGGGGACTGAAAGTAGCCGGTTTTGGTGAACCATGATAAATCTCTTGTGTGATTTTTCTTCTCTCATCTCTTAATTTTTCTTTAAACACATTTCACACATTGTCACTTCTAACTAACCATTTTAATCTTCCAGAATAACTCTGGTCCTAATTAAATCAACAACATATCCAGAGTTCTCTGGTCCCATTTATTTATTACTACTTTATTCTTAATATATCCAGAGTTCTCTGGTCATTTTATCGCTTTATTTATTTCAGTTATATATCCAGAGTTATCTGGTCATCTTATTACTTTATTTATTTCAGTCATATCATCCAGAGTTCTCTGGTCCTGTTATTTATTACTTGATTATATACTTTAGTCATATTATTACTTGTTTAACCTTTACCAAAAAATTTCTTGAGTAATTATTTTCTTTTAGAATTAAATTTAAAAGGATCACAATTCAAACCCTCGCTTTCTTGCGACATTTATTGCTACTTCAAGACGTTCTTTTGATGAAATACAGAGAGCGATGCGGACAGCTGCACCATCATTGCACCACCAGCCACCGTCGTCTACATCGTGAACAACCACGGTTTGGATTGAAAGGGAAGAAGGCGGTTTGAAGTTTGAAAGGCTAGAGAAGATGAGATTTGAGAGAGGCGGTTGGGATTTGAATTTCTCAAGTATTAGAATTATGACTACTTTAGGAAATATTTATATAGAAATGGTTGTTACAAAATAAATATTATATTATAAGGAAAGGTTTTGTAAATGTATTAACTTACAAGTGTCTCTCATATTCATCCAAATTACACTTGATTCATCTTTATTTTCTTCTCTTTTTTATTTTAAAAAAAAGTATTTATTTTCTTTTTGAGTAAACAAAATGTTTTCTTTTCATTTTAATTGAAATAAAAAATTTAAAATATATAAAATATTTTTAGGAAACTTTTATATAGAAAACTATTATTACAAAACAAAATTTATATCATATGATCTGTCCGGTGAGGAACCGATGGAGACAATGGTGGCGGAAAGTGCTAAGGGACGGTGGCGATTAGTCTTCGTGGTGGGACGAAAGGCCCCTACAGACATGTTAGCACTCCAATGTTTAAGTCAGTATAATCAAAATTATTCAGAGACATTTTCTTTCGTGTGGAGCAAATTGTCTCTTTTTAAATATTATTGTCGATGACCAAATTGTCTATTTTTTTATGGTGTTTCGAGTAAAGACTAAGTTGTCTTAATTTTTTATTCTTACATAGTATAACTGGTTTTATTTTTTTCAAGAACTAAATTGAGTATCATAATTTTCTCATGACGGAAATGAGTATTTACTCTTAAATTAATGATATGAAGTACAAAAAAACTCCTACTTAAATGTGATCTCGAGTAATATTTAGCAAACCATACAACATTTCATGAAAAACATTGACATTGGTTAAAAATGAATTTACCATCAAAAGTGATTCTACCAACATTGACATTTTTTGTCACACCAATTGTAATTGACATTGACAATCTCTATATCTCCCACTATTGACAATTTCACCTAATAGAGTTCTAAGTTTGATGCCAAACAATCCTGGCTTTACAACATCAATGTTACCAGATACTAAACACACACTTTCCTCATCTTCTATAACCTTTGTAGTATTATTTATCTCTAAATTTGAACTTGAACACCATTCTCCTTGAACAAATCCATTTAAAGTTCTATTAAGAACCAAATCATCAATTTTCTCCAGAACAAGATCACCTTCACCAAATGGACGTGCAAATGCAGCCCCGATTTCCATCATTGTATCATAGTGTGACATATCAAGTAATTGAGATTCTGATGGATCAGTGTCAAAAAGACTAAAAATTAGATTATGGTCCACTGTGGTGTTTTTGAACTCTTGGGAGTTACATAGGACTGTGTGGAAATAAGTTTCCATAGGATAAGCTACATTGCTGAAAAACATTAGTAGCTTTCTTGGTAAATTGTCCCATCCATTCACACAATACTCCATAAAAGATCTTGTAAGAATCATCCAAGGAGAACCTATTAATTAATTAATTAAATGACATTAGAAAATTACTACTAATTAACAATTATAATAAATTCATATGGAAAACACGTCAAATTGTTTACACTTTACTCCATAAACAACGCTCTAACCTAAAAGAAAAATAAACTCTAAAACTACTTCATTGATTTTCTTGGTGATCATCACATTTACCGATTCTTTTTTACGGTTGTAGTAGTAAAGAAATTAAGAAACTCGTTGTAGTAAACTCCAGAATTTCAAAGTATTAATGTTATTAACACTAAATTTAACTAACCAATCAACACGTTTATTTCCTTCTCTCAATGTATCGTTGAAATTCACCAACCATGGGAGAGAGATCAGCTTCCCAATGAAGGAAGAAAGTAAAGTAGCATAGGAATGGAAATGCTTTTCATGATTGTAATTGGAAATCAAGTCCAAGGAAATCTTGGAGTCTGATAGACATATAATCAAGATCCCGGGCCAAATGAATGTCATCCTAAATAAAAACCCTATAACCAAACTTTATTTTCATCTCTTAAAAGGCCACATGATCAAGACGAACAAAAAAAACCCTATAACCAAACTTTATTTTCATCTCTTAAAAGGCCTCTCTAACCCGCATTGATGCAACCTTCATGAAGGAAGAACCACCCAAACTCACATTGATGCAACCTTCAGGAAGGAGGTACCGTCATACAAACTAACCATTGATTCACCCTAAGGGATATATCTAGATCCTTCTAGAAAATGGTCGATCTTCATCTAAAATATCTAATGTAAATTGAACCCCATGTTCCATAACAATCAAACTCCTTATCATTTGGACTATAGGCAACATGCTTTGTTTGATATACTCATAATTGATGTAGTCAAATGTCTCGACAGTCACATGAAGATCTCATAACTTGTATTTTGAGATGAGTTAAATTAGATTTAATTGATTTTAGATTTGAACTATCCAAAGTTAATTTGACTACTAAATTTGTGTGACTGCGAGAGAATGCAAAGTTCTTTTGACGGTAAGAAATCCAAGTATGATATATTAAGATGATTGGTCACCTAGCAATTGCACACGTAAACCTACCAAACATCAACTACCGTTAGACACTTTTTAAAATCGATTTAACGGATTTAAAAAGTGAAGCGAACTGTAATTAATCATCGTTCAACTTTTCTAGGTGCCTAAAGAGCAACATTCATATATTAATGATTGGATACAGTTTTTTTTTTTTTTTTTAATATGTGAATATTTAGATTGCAGTTTTGTAATATAAGAATTGTAACATTCATATATTATGATAGTGAGTTTGACAAAATTACGTTGATTTTGTGAATATTAAAAGTTGTAGATTTTACCGAAATTACAATGGTTGACCATAGCTTGCCAATTTCACCACCAATCCAAACACGCACTAAAAACCTTAACTCTCGTAATTTAATCATCAAATTTGTTTCATAATACTTCTTATATCTAATTGAAAAGTTTTTGAAAGTAAACTGACCTCGAAATATCTTAAAAGCATCAGGAGTATCTCTGGCCTCAACAGCAAAATAAAGTGAACTACTCTTTTCTTCATGTAAACTTGGGTCTACCACTATTTGATTCATGTTTCGTTGCCTGCATAATGTCATCAACCATTTTATAAACTATGATTGAGATATTTGAAAATTATTGTTCCCCTTTTTACAACATTCACCATCATTGTTTGATTAAAACTGTGTTGTAACATGGGATTATAATTAAGGAAATAATCGAAACCTTATAACTTGGAAATTACTTACTCGTTCCGTAATGTCTTGTTAGTGTAATGAATAAAGTTGAGATTTTTTGGTAGGGAAGTGAAAGCGTGAAGGATATCTGCACAAAGCTCATTTCAATATGAATGTGATCACTATCTTGTTCCTAAGTAAATGATGTCTATAAATATCAAGAATTTCGTTTCTTGTTCCTACAAAAAATTTCACATTTTTTAATCGTGTAACATTTTCTGTAGCTTTTTTAGGGACAAAGAAAATTTTACAAGAATTAAAAATACCGATGAAAAATTTTTAGATGGCTAAAAACTACGATTTTTTCTTCCTTCTGTAAGGACTAAAAATGAAATTTTGAATATTACCATTTACATTATTAGCCCAAAAATTTAATTTGACTTCAATTTGGGACAAAACTCATGGATATTTATCACTAAATTATCATGAACATTAGAACAAAAATGTCAATAACACATAGACATTAACAAAACATACCATCTTGAGTAATGAGAGGATAATCAGAAGCACTTAAGGTAAAGAACCAATCCCAATCTGAGTTCACTTTAAGAAGTAAAGCAGCAGCATGTAAAGAAGCAGAAAGTGAAGAAGATCCCATCTTATTGATAGCATAACTCTTCCCAACAACATTCACATTTCCAAATTCTTCAAAAACCATATGAGATTTAACATAAAGTGCTAAATCCATTCTTTCTGAGTCAGATGAACAATCATCAAGTTGAAGTAGGTATTGATTTCTTGGATGATATATAGCTTTCAACAATCTCATCATCTTCTTACTCTCTCCTTTCGTGCCGAAAATCCAATATGCAAACACTGGAGAGTAGCCTTTTCCTTTTGATACAAGAACTTTCTTAGGAGCATTGTAGTGTTGTTTTAAATTTGTGACTGTGGCATAATATGAAACATTAGGAATATTCAATCTTGAAACTGTTGCAAATAATAGCAAACAAACTGCAACAATTAGAAGACATGCAAATTTTGAGGTTCTCATTGAAATGCTTGTCTTGTGGATGTGAGAAAGAATCAAAGATGTATCAAATAGCATAGTCCATAGTATAAAGATGGAAGGTACATTGATTTGAGATAAACTTGTATGTTTAATAGCATAATGTTTTGGATCAATGGTTGAGCTTAAAAGTGAGAAGAGTAAGGTGAAAAATCAGTGTAGAAGGGTGTGAATGTGATTGAGAAAGAAAAAGGTGAGGGATGTTGAAACATGTACCTAACCTTTGAAAACTTGTACTTGAAGGTAACAAAAGTGGAATTGGAAATTAATATACTAATTAAAAGCTAAATGGAAAAAAGATATTTATCCTATCGAGCACGGATACGAACACTGACACGCCGACACAACTGATAATTTGAGAAAATCATATAATTAAGTGTAATTATATGTGTCGGTGTTGTGTCGTATCAGTGTCGGACACGACACATGTTTAACACTGCGACACACCTAATCTAAGGAATATCCTTACTTTCATATGTTTATATAAACAAGTTTTCGGTTACTAAAATGGTATTCTACTATTCATTGATGTTATCTTTGTGTTTTTGAATTGGTGTCAAAGTGAATAAAATAGTACATTTTTTGACAGAAATGAAAGCAATAGTTCTGAATCTTATTATTTGGATCATTTACATTATGATAGAAATTATTGCAAAAATAAAATGCCAATTTTACTATAAAAAAATGAATACAAATTTACTTGGTATATTATTCATGACGAATTTTACAACCATCATGTGTAAAATTGGGAATCATAAGTACAAAATAGTAGTTTATGTTCTTCTTCTTAAGTAAAAAGTTTCAAGAATTATCTATTAGAAACATGATAAATAATAATATGACAACACGCCAAAGGAGGGACACTCGAAGATAAAGGATTAACAAAATAAAATTTACAATTTTTTTCTTTAAAAATTATAAAACAAAATAAAATAATTTTTTTTCTCCCCTACATATATACAACTAATTTTAGAGATTCAAAGGGAGCTCCAAATAATCTTTCATCTAGCCTCCCAGTTTTTGTTTTGATTTATATGCACTCTTTAACATTTCTTTTTCATTGGGGTTGGGTAGCTCAACTGATTTGAGTTAAACATTAAAGATGTAGCGGTCTTTTCCTTCAAAAAAAAAAGTGTAGCGATCTTTAGTTCACACTCGAAAGAAGAAAATAAATCTATCAACTAACTACTAATATTAACCAATTTCAAAATAAATAATAATATAATGAATTAAAAAAAACTTCTAATACATAAAATGAAGAATTCTACTCTTTACCCAACATAAATTGTTCGCTCCAAACTGAAAAGACCAAAATACCCCTGCATGAATTAACTCACACTAGTGTTAATTTTACGTGACTTAACTCACGCTAGTGTTAATTTCTGCGTGTATCTCTGCGTGAGTTAACTCACGCAGAGGTATTATGAGAATTTTAGTTGAGAACGAGCAGAATTCTAAAATGAATCTGCTTGCCTAAAGTTATTTGGGCCATAATTGCACTTCTAACAAGACCCTACTATTGGTCCAAAGTTGTGCTATCCAACATTGGAAAATTACTCAATAGACCCCTTCATTTAAACTCAAGCCCCTCAAATTTCCTAAAATAGCTTCATTTGTCTTACGAACTGGTCCTATCGGGATTTATGTTCCAAACGGTGGGTTTCAAGTTTTACGAACAGATTTGTGTCATACGTGTATAAGGTACCACCTTTATGAACTAGAATTCTTCAACACCCTGCACCCTACCTTTTATTTTCATCCAAAATTCAAATCTTTTTGCGAAATTTGTGCCTCAAATCACCGTTGTTAGATTTATTAAGACTTTCTACACTCATTTGGTATCAAAGAATGTATAATATATCTTTCAAACCACTTACATTGTCTTTTTTTAAAACCAGAGCCAACACTATAGGTAGTTACAAACCGATTCAGGATCCGACCGTTTGCGTTGGGAAACCTGCACTGTTTTATTAAATATTCTATTATGTGTATATATTTTAATTTATTGTATTTGGTTTTGTTTTGTGATGTATTTATAGTTATAGTTGAACCTCTCGTTGAATCGAAACTAAACGTTGTTGAACCTCCTTATGAATCGAAATCGAACATTGGTGGATCTCCCATTGATTGGAGTCGGGACATTGTTGAACCTAAGGTGCATGATGTTGGTAGTGCGAAATACTTTTTTAATGATCAATTATATATGAAGTGGAAGAAATAGTCACAAGAAATGGGAAATATGAATTGTGATTCTTTTAAAATTTAATTCTACACTTAAATATATTTCTCAAGTTTGGACTTTGAGGAATAATCAAGTCGTTAGAGAACCTTCTCTTGTAGAGAACGTTCTAAAATACGCTTAGTAATATAGATTTTATTTATAAAAAAATACTTAAGTGTAAGAATAGTGTGATTTGTGTAGACTGAAAGTAAGGAGTAGAATTAGAGAGATCACACACAAGAAGCATAATGGTTTCCCAATGTGGACTAGTCAAATCATCACAACTATATGATTTTCACTATAATGCTTCGAGCTAGAATATTCTCTTCGGTCGTTCTACTTTGAACTTTTCTCTTGCTTAGTCCTTGATCAAGTACGGCATGTCTTTCACCCTTTAATCTAGAAAAGATTTTTTTATAGTCGTCTTTCAATCTAGAAATGATTTTTACAAAATGCTTCTCATTCTAATTTACATTCAACTTTTGTTTGAAAGTATGATGATATGAACACACTCATGATATGTGATCCACAAATTTATTATTAAGCGAAGTGAGTTAGAGATTAAGAGATTTTGATTTTTTGAAGAAATCAGATTAAGAGATTTTGATATTTTCACTTGAAAGTGAATTATGGTTGAAGATCAATCCCTTTAGCTTCAATGGCTTCTCAACTCGTGTTTGAGATGACTTAAGACAAACTCAGAATATATATGATTCAAAGATATATTAAAGAGCTTTAAGTTTTCTTTATTAAAGAGTTTATGATTTAGGCTTTTTAAAACAAGTTGAATATTCATTGTAGATTGAACTCTTGCTTTGATCTTTCAAACTTTCTTGTATTTATGGATGATGAGACGCTTGGAGACCAAGTTTAAAATTGATTATAGTTATTGGGCATGCTTTTCAAGATGTCAATAACTTTTTTGCAATTATCTCATAAAATATAGTGCAATTTTGTCCATAACATTTTTGTCGTTCAAAACATTCTCCTTTGGATGTTATTGATATATTGTCGTTGGAACAGTAACATGGAATAGGCGTGCATAAATGCCGCATCATAAAGCTATTTATAGTTGTTCAACACGCTTTACAAGATGTTAACAAATTTGTATAACTATCTCTTGGTGCACTTTTGTCTAGATCGTTCTTCTCGGATCCAAATCATTCTAGCTAGTTTCTCTAGGATATAGTTCAACATTCATAACATCAAAACGTTATGGTTTGTCTTTTGAATGTTCTCATCTGATTTACTTTATCTTTGTATTCTGTCATTTAGTAGGAAACATTCTTTACCATCATCATAATATTCTCTTCTCTTGTGAACATTCTAATCTTTTAATATAAATGCAGAGAATGTCAGGTTAAGAACGTGAGAAGCCTTTCACAAAATCAAAATTGTTTTGTTTGATTTTTATTGACAGAAGTCATATCTTGAACAATGATAAAAGATTCTTGAATCATCTTAAAATAGAATCATTATGAATATGATCATAAATGTTCTTGTTTGATAATTCACTAATCATTATCATTAACGAAATGACTTAATGAATAATTCATTGTTGAACGAATAAGTTTTTTCTTTTTCTTAAATCAGTAAAGATTGGAGAGAGTAATAATAGCTTTTGTATCTTTATTTTTTGAATAAATACATTGTATATGTGAATGTCAATCTAAGTATCCTAGTCACTCCTAACTCACTCACCTCTATCAATATCAAAATCAAAATCAGAATAGGAATATATATATTCTTTCTTTCTCTACGCAAATGGTGTTTACATTCAAAAACCCAAAAACTTTAGAAAATTTTCCACATAACTGAATCCAATCCCATGGAAGCGTTGTCGTCGACTCATTCACTCAACCACCACTACCGCACTCCTTCTTCCGCCGCCGGCGGCGGCGGCGGAGTAACTCCGCGACCTTCTTTCCTGAAAATCAATCAACTCCAACCTTCAAACTCCTCACACTCATTGGTTGCAGCTCCTCTTCGTCTCTCTGCTCTTCCAGCCGAAGAAGGTGGTGGTGAACTCAATACCTCCCCTGCTCTACCTTCTCTCCCTCAGGTATCTCACTCTCTCTTCATATATTCATTTTTTTTTTTGTGATTTCAGTCACATAAAATTGATTTTGACTTTTTTTTTTTGTTGTGTTTGGTTCCTCCGTAATAAAAATTGATTTTGATTTAATTCAATTGAAATGTGATTTATGTTTCAATACATGAATGTGTAAAACTGAGTTCAAGTTCATGTAATAATCAATTCTACAATCAAAAGCTACAATTTTTAGAGGCAAAATCAATGCTAATTGATAGAAAGTGAGAAGCCAAACATGTCGATAACAATTATGCACTTTTATAATCAATTTTGGTTCCTCCAAATGTCGAACTACACATGTATTAGTGTTGTTGATTATAACTGCTTTTTCTTTTAGAGCTAGAATGAATTCTAATTTGAAGCTGTGATTTGTGACTGCATGTTTGTTTAACTTTTGAAAGAGGGGAAAATTGATTCTAGAAGTAAAGAATTGATTTTTGTTATGTGTGAGTGTATTTTTAGTGGAGTTAAGTTTGCCCTTTTGATGCTGAAAATTTGAGCTTTTGCCTTCAAAATTGATCTTTAGCCTCGGATGTATTGTTCAGCTTCATTTTACGCTATGTTGTCAATCCCGGATTGCAGACTGGAGCGGCCAACCCCGAACATAGGATTGCCAGATTTTGGGATTCAGTATGGTCGCTGTTTGATATATTGGGGACATATTTTGTCCGCTATTTGACCCCAAAATTCGAATTGGCGAATCAACTCTTGTCTCTAAATGTGATTTTTAGCCTCACATTTATTGTTCAATTAACTTTTATGTGAATGAATGTAACCAAGCATAAATCACTTAATACTCAAATTATTTTACAAAATCGATTCTCATTATCACAGAACCAAACACACATACTTTAAATACATGGTTAATGGAAAATTTAATGATGCATAAGAATAGGGTTTATAATTGGTAATTGGTTTGTTGTTATAGATGATCAAATAAGATGTTTATCATTGACATTTGATTGACTTAGTTGGGTTTATAATTATGAAGGAAAATTTAAGCCATTCTGAGAGTATTGATGATGATGATGATGATACACATGAGCCAATACAAACGGGCATGTCATGGTCAACTATCACGGCTCCAGCAGGAAGTGGGTCAGGTGGGGGTACCAGGGCTGGACTTTTCAGAACTCCGATTTCTGGTGGTGTCCAGAGTGCAACCTCAGCTCATGGTTTGCCTAGACCTGCTTTGGCAGTTCGTAATTTGATGGAGCAGGTAAGGTGGTGATTATTGTATATATTCTGCAGTAGAACTGAACCTAGCATTGGTTATAATTATGGATGACCTTTATTGATTTTCAAATGTTCTTTCCTTGTATAATTCAAGGCCAGATTTGCTCATCTTTGCACCGTAATGTCTCGTATGCACCACCGACGAGAAGGATATCCATTTGGTTCTCTGGTTGATTTTGCGCCGGATTCAATGGGCCGTAAGTTGATAATTCTTCATTTGCTTTATTGTATTTTCCTATTCACTTGTGAGTATTGTATACAGTATGGATTTAGTTATTGGTTGTATATCCTTGGTTTGAATAATGTCAATAGAAGATTAAGTTGGGAGTTTTGGTCCACTGATCCAAGGTGCCAGATATTTAACATTCTTGATAGCTGATTCTCGTTATCGTAGTGTTCGGTTACCAAGTTAATGAAAGTGGAGATAGCTAAATAGTTGTAAATTGGGCTTGATTACAGATGATTCCAATCTAGGTTTGATTCTTGCTCAGAAAAGCGTGAGAATATGATAAGAGCTGGAGATTTGGGTAGAAAGTAGGCGTTCTTAAACAACTTACTAGTTGAACTCCTCTGTCTAAACTTAGATGCAAAAGAAAACAACATACAATGGGAATTTTGCACCCGAGCAGGATACTCAAACCTGCCCAAGCCTTTTGTCCCCTATCTCTTTCTATCTTCCTTCCCCTTCATTTTTGCCGGTATTAGAAAAACCGAACCGGTCATTGAACTGATAAAGGCATTGTTTCACAGTTGCACTCATGGTTGAATAGTTCAACTCTGGTCCAAACGGTGATAATAAATATTTTTTTAAATATTATATACAACTAATGTATTAGCATAGATGTTAAATTTTAAATTGACATAAAATGGCCATACTATATGATTTTTGAGATGAGGAAAAACCAATTATGAAAACTCACGTGTATTGGCCTTTATAAATTGTCTTGGATGGTTCAAACTAGCTCTTCATCACCGGTTTTGCACCAATTCTACTGGTTTTGATATTGGTTGGTGTTTTGGGCTAAATGAATGGAACAGTTAATCAGTTCTAGATGGTCAAGTTAGGTTTTTGAAGCATTGATATTTTTACCATGTTCTGGTATATTCACACAACATGTGATAGCCATCCACGTTACAGACTACCCATTTCTCATTCTCTTCTAACAAACTTTCCCACGGCATCTTTTCTGCAGTGGGTATACTTTTACTTTCCCCTCATCTTTAGTTCCTCTCCTGCCTCTTCTTTCACGCATTTGCATCCCACTATACCCATCCAACCTATCTTAATTTCTACCATAAACACATACTATCAGTATATGGGAATAAGCATGTGGGGGTAGTGGGTTTCATCATGTTCCTGCTTTAGTTGGAATACGGGCATGAGTTACTGAATATTCCAATCCAAATGACAATTAATGATATGGCATAAATGTACAAAAAAATAGATGAAAATTGACAGTCCACCTCAAGATTCTTGCATTCTAAAGTGCCCCTGGATGTGCCAGTTTGGTGGTTCCATTTGTTCCTCTCCATTACATAATCGATTCATTTCTGAAATCTGTTTCATACTGTTCACTACCTTATTTGGAAGGTTATGGTACGGCAGGGCATGTTGAACTATTATAGAGTTTACTTGTTTGTTCATTGTGTTTATCTATGAAGTATGAAACATGTCTTGTGTTCTTGATTTGCAGATCCAATATTCTCTTTTTCTCCTCTAGCAATTCACACAAGGAATTTGTTGGCTGACCCAAGATGCACTCTTGTTGTTCAGGTTGGCTATTTGATACTTCCCTTCTGAGTTTTTTATTGTTCTTCTTGTTTTTCTCCATCTGAGTTTTATTGACAGTTATGTTTATCAGATTCCTGGATGGAGTGGTTTGTCCAATGCAAGAGTAACTATTTTTGGGGATGTTTATCCGCTTCCAGAAGATCAACAGGTTATTGACTGATAAATTTATTCTTGTGGGTCAGAAAATGTACACTTTATATTTCTGACTGAGATTTATTTGTACATATCATAATATCAATTTGTACCAACAGGAATGGGCGCATAAGCAGTACATTGCAAAGCACCATCAGGGTCCTTCTCAACAGTGGGGCAACTTCTACTATTTTAGGATGCAGAATATAAGGTTGATTACTTTCCAGCAATGTCGTGTTGAAAAAATCATCTTATATGCAAACTCTTTTTGGGGCAATTTACTTTGGTCTGGTTTATATTTGTCAATAAAGATCCCATCATGGTAGAGTTAAACAAAAGAAACAGTTTTTTTAGTTAGTCACAAAACAATCATATTTTTGGGGTTTGGTGAACCATCAAGATCTTATGCATGGCTTTTTGCTTTCCTTTGAAGCTTCCCATAAAAATTACATACTTTCTTATAAGATAATACACAGTACTCATGAACTATAGAATCCATGCAGAATTGGGAAAACAATTCTTCTTGCTGTTCGGTACCGAAACTTGCATACCTAATTCAATCATTTTTTATCTTTGGCAGTGACATATATTTCATTGGAGGCTTTGGTACTGTTGCTTGGGTGGATGTAAAGGAATATGAAACACTTCAACCTGATAAGATTGCAGTTGATGGTGGTGAGCAGTATCTGAAGGTAAATTTTCTGAAATCTGACTCAAATTATTTATTTCTTACCCGATTTAGAATAACATTATGGATTTGGTTTCTGGAAGGGAGGTTATAGTTTCTTAAGCATAGTAGCTAGAGTGAGTGATGTATGCATAATTAAATGGACATTAACGTACTTCTTCACTCGGGATGGATATTAGTTTACTAGTTAGTTAGCCCTTACTTCTATCTTTTTATTCACTAATGTCCTAAGTAATGTAGATAAAAAATAAATAAAAATTAGTTTTCTTGAGTCCTAACCCTTGTTAGTTATTTCTCCCCTCCCAGAAAATAACATTCGAACCAAACTTAGGTTGATGTCCAAGTCTACCTGTTTCGGTCAAATCTTTTGCATCGACATTGCATCATTTAGATACTTGTTGATATGATTATCTAAAACTTGTCCTCGAGTAAAAGAATACTGCGAAAGTGAAAGTGAGAAACAAGCCAGATTACCAAAGAGCAATCCCTGAGAAACTCTGTATTTCATATTATATTGAACTCTGTTTTAGTTCTTGCATAATAGGGGCTAATCTAACTGTTACAACTTACAACAGCTAATTATCTCTAAACTTTTAACCATCACAAACTGATACAACAGACATTAACCGCTTATATAACAAAACAAATGACTATCATACTAAGCTACACAAGTATATCTCTAACAAAGTTTCATTGCTTGGTTTTATTTTTGAAACAATAGGAACTCAATGCCATATTCTCAAAGCCCTTAAAGAAACTGCTATCTAATGAGATTGAGGTAGATGACGCAGCACTCATATCTATCGACAGCAAAGGGACTGATATTAGAGTCCGTCAAGGGGCCCAGGTAAGCTTTTGTTATAACTGTTAGTTTGACAATCTTTTTTTTCTTTCTTATTTTGACTATATGTAGATGCTGTTTTTCTTCTTACAATTATTTTAGAGTTTAAAAGAGATATACTTTCGGTGTAAATTAATTAGTTTTACACTGATATCCAATAAGAACTCATCAATTGTTACGTAAACCCACTCTGTCACCACATTTTAAATTAACTTAAATATTGGATTCTCATTTGACGTCCATGTAAAATTACACCGACTGTTCATGTCCCATTTTCTCATCATTTAATGTCTTTTATGCAGTTCAACATTCAGAGGATATCATTTGATGAAGGGCAGAGTGTAGAAACATTAGAAGAAGCTAAAGCTGCTCTTCAGAAATTAATACACAAAGGAAAAGTGTGTAATTTGCATAAATAAGATGTTGATTTGCAGAAATAAGAAGTTGCGTGAGCGTAATGTTATCCTCTCTTTCTTTGATAGGAGTAGACAAGATTGAAGATTCCAAACCCCGCGAGCTTCTAAATAATCTTTGACTTTTTTGGACGCATTTATTTATATTTTTTGCTAAGGTGGCTGACATGCACCTGAAATTGTATCATATGTGCAATTGCAAGGATATTTTATTTAGGCTGGTGGGTCATGAGACATAACTGGATTTGCTGCCGTCAATAATTTCTGCAGTCACTACAGTCTGCTGATATAAACAGCCAGATAATTTACATTGTGATTTCAGCAAATCAGTAAATTGAAATTAACCATCTGATTTTCAACGGCGAGATCACTGACTGTAGTGGCTGTTGAATGCATCAAATCCTTTTCTGACTCAACTAGAAATGATTTATCAGAACTCAGAAGAAATAAGTTGTATGTTTTTTTTCTTCTTATTTTTTTTTTTAATCTTTTTGCTCGAATAAAACTTTCCATGTCTGTTATAAAATGCTTGTTAAATTTGATGTAAACTTCAAAGGCTAGGCTAAATTTGGCTTAAGTTTTCTTATAATCAAAAACTGTGAATCAATTAGTGCACTTACGGTTTTCTAAATATTAAAAATTAAAATGTATGTATGGTTTTCTAAATTAAAATGCTTAAATTATATTATAAAAATGACAATTACCGCATATATATGGTTTTATTTTCACATCTTTTGAAAAACTTCTCAAGATATGCTAATTGACAGATTCACTTTGTGTCTATTGTCATAATTAAAACTCCCTTAAGATAACGTGATTCATACATGCACTTAATTGAGGGTCCATTGTCATAATAAAACTTTATTTATCTCACACTAAACACGTTCTAGCTCTATTGGGTAGATTCAAAGTTGCTCCATTCCAAATTTTCAATGATTTTCATAGGTATTTCCAAACTCTATTTGTAGATGCAACCTAATTTAAAAGCAGCAACGTGACCTTCTTAATGTGTAGGGTCTAATTCAACAAGAAAAGTCAACATGTCAAACCATGCTCTTCAAAATGAATTCACTATCTATGGTAAAATACCAGTCTCATATCTAATGTAGCATATATATATGCATGCACAATGGTTTTTTGCCAGTGTCAGATTTTTTTTTCCTTCTTTCATTCAAATTTTGTTTTTTTGGAATAAAAGTGAAAACTCTTGTCTTATCCTAATAAATTGAACATGTTATAAAACAAGACAAAACATGTTGAAAGAAAAACCAAGACTCATAATAATTCCATAAAAACGACAAGGAAAAATGGGCACCCCACTAACCTGTCAAAAATCAATCTTTATACAGCAATAATTTTACCATTATCTTCAATATGACATAATACTCAACATAATCCAGTTTTTACCTATTCTCAAGTATCTATCTACCACACCATCTACCTCAAACAAACTTGTCATCTGCCAAACACAAGCCAACCAAAAAAACAAAACATAAACTTTGTTCTTCCAACAAGCATCATCAAACCATAGATAGCTTCAACAAACAAAAATAAAAACCAGACATGGAAGAAACTACTAGTGTTAGTTATAATCAAAATTATAGTGGATCACCAATAACCAATATACCTCAAGATTACATCTTCACTATTATCCTTCTTCTCCCTATAGATGCAATTCTTTCTCTTTCCATGACATGCAAGAGATTCAAAACTTTAACTTCATCTGAAACACTGTGGAAATCCTTATGCAAGAGAGACTTGAGTTCAACATGTGTGGATTCACTAGTCAAGTCTTGGAATAATTCCAATCACCATGTTCATCAGTTTTCATGGATGAAACTCTATAAGCAAATATATCAGATGGATTCTGTTTGTTGTCATAAATTGTCATACCCTCATGGAGATTTAGATTTCCCTAAAGCAAGAGCTTCTCACTCTCTCAACTTTGTTTCTGACTGTCTTGTCTTGTTTGGTGGTGGCTGTGACGGAGGTTAGTTTCACTTTCCATGCTTTTATTTCTTTCTTTTTTTGGTTATTTTTGTTGTTGTTTTGTGCTGTGTATTTTCATAAGTGATTCACATGGCTTCTAGTTTTAAACCAGGTAATCATTATATATAATATATATCTTATCTATTTTTTGTGTATCATGTCAGAGATAAATTCTTTACCCTAAAGAGATAGGAATTAAACAGAAAAATATTATACTAAGAAGCTCAATTAATTG
>Ga0209282_1000531_pt1 | contig 18489 bp, 14 predicted proteins | sample Mtrugardesep15_FD_187529 | JGI IMG/M metagenome (GOLD analysis project Ga0209282, IMG submission 187529) | Root nodule microbial communities of legume samples collected from California, USA - M. trunc garden sep15 (SPAdes) (version 2) | ecosystem: Host-associated > Plants > Roots > Nodule...
CCTGCTTGACAAGTATCCGGCATTCCCCGAGACGGAACGCCAAGTCTGAAATAGCCTTTTGAAAGGGCAATTATGCTGATCTGGCTCGTCGAACTGTCGGACAAAGTTCAACTGTTCAACCTCTTCCGGTACATCACCTTCCGGGCGGGTGCTGCAATGTTCACCTCTGCGTTGATCGTGTTCCTGTTCGGACCGGCGATCATCAACTCGTTGCGCGTGCGTCAGGGCAAGGGCCAGCCGATCCGCGCCGACGGGCCGCAGACGCATTTCAAGAAGGCCGGCACGCCGACCATGGGCGGGCTGATGATCCTTGCCGGCATCCTCGGCGGTTCGTTGCTCTGGGGTGACCTGTCGAACGTCTATGTCGTCGCCGTTCTGATGGTGACGCTCGGTTTCGGCGCCATCGGCTTTTACGACGATTATCTGAAGGTGACGAAGCAGAGCGACAAGGGTTTCTCCGGCAAGGCCCGTCTCGGCATCGAATTCCTGATCGCGGCGATCGCCGTGTTCTTCATGATGAAGATGGCGCTTGCCTCTGCACCACATGGCGGCACGCTCGGCAGCTCCATCGCCTTTCCCTTCTTCAAGGAATTCGTGATCAATCTCGGTTATTTCTTCGTGCTGTTCGGTGCTTTCGTCATCGTCGGCGCGGGCAATGCGGTGAACCTGACCGATGGTCTCGATGGTCTCGCCATCGTGCCGGTCATGATCGCTGCCGCCACCTTCGGCGTGATCGCCTATCTCGCCGGTAACGCGGTTTTTGCCAATTACCTGCAGATCAATTTCGTGCCCGGCACGGGTGAACTCGCCGTCATCGTCGGTGCGGTCATCGGCGCGGGCCTCGGTTTTCTGTGGTTCAATGCACCGCCCGCCGCCATTTTCATGGGCGATACGGGTTCGCTGGCGCTCGGCGGTCTGATTGGCTCCATCGCGGTCGCCACCAAGCATGAGATCGTCATGGTCATCGTCGGCGGTCTGTTCGTTATGGAAACGCTGTCGGTCATCATCCAGGTCTTCTGGTTCAAACGCACCGGCCGCCGTGTGTTCCTGATGGCGCCGATCCATCACCATTTCGAGAAAAAGGGCTGGACGGAAAGCCAGGTGGTTATCCGTTTCTGGATCATCTCCGTCGGCCTCGCGCTGCTCGGTCTTGCCACCCTGAAGCTGAGGTGAGCGATGATCCCGGTCACGTCGTTTAGGGGTAAGAAAGTCGCTCTCTTCGGGCTCGGCGGTTCCGGTCTCGTCACCGCCCGCGCGCTGGTTGCCGGTGGTGCTGATGTCGTTGCTTTTGACGACAATCCTGACAGCGTCGCGAAGGCGCAGGCCGAGGGTATTGCGACTGCGGATCTCCACACGATTGACTGGTCTTCGTTTTCCTCGTTTGTGCTGGCTCCGGGAGTCCCGTTGACGCATCCGAAGCCGCATTGGTCGGTGGACCTTGCGAAGGCGGCGGGCGTCGAAGTGATCGGCGATATCGAGCTTTTCATCCGTGAGCGGCGGGTGCATGCGCCGGATTGCCCTTTCATTGCGATTACCGGCACCAACGGCAAGTCGACGACGACAGCGTTGATCGCGCATATTCTGCAATCATCGGGCCGCGATACCCAGCTCGGCGGCAATATCGGCACGGCGGTGCTGAGCCTCGATCCGCCCAAGGCACAACGTTTCTACGTGGTGGAATGCTCGTCCTACCAGATCGATCTGGCGCCGACGATCAATCCGACCGCCGGCATTCTGCTCAATCTGACGCCTGACCATCTCGACCGGCACGGCACGATGCAGCATTATGCCGACGTCAAGGAACGGCTGGTGGCCGGCAGCGGCACTGCGATTGTCGGCGTGGATGACAGTCATTCGACGCTGATTGCCGATCGCATCGAGCGCGCCGGCGTCAAGGTGGAGCGCATCTCCAAGCGCAATGTCGTTTCCGAAGGTCTCTATGCCGAAGGCAGCCAGATACTCAGGGCGCATGGCGGCACGTCTTCGCTGCTGGTCGATCTCGACGGTATCCAGACCCTTCGCGGCAGCCACAATGCACAGAATGCAGCGGCAGCGATTGCTGCCTGCCTTGCGGTCGGTGTTTCCGAAGAGGAAATTCGTGCCGGTCTCAAGTCCTTCCCCGGTCTCAAGCACCGCATGCAGCCCGTCGGCCGGCGTGGCAATGTCACCTTCGTTAATGATAGCAAGGCGACCAACGCCGATGCGGCAGCGCCCGCACTTTCGAGCTTTGACCGCATCTACTGGATCGCCGGCGGTTTGCCCAAGGCGGGCGGCATCACCAGCCTTTCGCCGCTCTTTCCGCGCATCGCCAAGGCCTATCTGATCGGTGAGGCGGCAGCAGAATTTGCAGCGACGCTCGGCGAGGCGGTGCCTTATGAAATATCCGGTACGCTGGACAAGGCGGTGCAGCATGCGGCGGCGGATGCGGAAAAAGATGCGACGGCCGGCAATGTCGTGATGTTATCCCCGGCTTGCGCAAGCTTCGATCAATATAAGAACTTTGAAATCAGAGGTGATTCGTTCGTCGCGCAGGTTGCGGCGCTCGATGGCATGACGATGCTCGTTCACTCTGGAAAAGGGGGCTGAGGCCATGGTAAGCCGAGTTGATCGCGGTCCGGTCGCGGAATGGTTCTGGACCATCGACCGTTTCTTTCTGGCGGCGTTCATCGCGCTGATGGGTATCGGCCTGATGCTGTCCTTTGCAGCGTCGCCTGCGGTTGCCGAGCGTATCGGTCTCAACAGCTTCTTCTTCGTCGAACGCCAGGCGATGTTCATGGTGCCGTCACTGGCAATCATGGTCGGCCTTTCTTTCCTGTCACCCCGTCAGGTCAGGCGTGTGGCGGTCATCATGCTGATCGCTGCGCTGTTGATGATGATCTTTGCGCTGTTTTTCGGCATAGAGGTCAAGGGCGCGCGGCGCTGGATTTCCATCGGCACTTTCTCGATCCAGCCTTCCGAATTCATGAAGCCGGCCTTCGTCATCGTCTGTGCATGGCTCTTTGCTGAGCGGGCGCGCCATCCTGAAATTCCGGGCAATCTCTTCGCCATCATCACCTTTGGCATCGTTGCCGCACTTCTTATCGCCCAGCCGGACTTCGGTCAGACGATCCTGACATCGGTGGTCTGGGGCGGCATGTTTTTCATGGCCGGCGTGCCGTGGTTCTGGATCATCATGCTCGGTGGTCTCGGTGTCGGCGGCATTGTGACCGCCTATCTCATGTTGCCGCACGTTGCAGGCCGTATCGACCGGTTCTGGACCGGGGAGGGCGATACGTTCCAGGTGGATACCGCGCGCGAGGCGATCATCCGCGGTGACTGGTTCGGTCGCGGACCGGGCGAGGGCATCGTCAAGCGCATCATTCCAGACAGCCATACCGACTTCATCTTCTCGGTGGCGGCGGAAGAATTCGGCATTGTCTTCTGCATGTTCCTCGTCGCCATCTTCGCCTTCATCGTGCTGCGCGGCCTCTCGCACGCCTTCAAGGAAAAGGACGATTTCTGCCGTTTTGCAGTGGCAGGCCTCGTGCTGCAGATCGGCATGCAGTCGATGATCAATATCGGCGTTAATCTGGAGCTGATGCCCGCCAAGGGCATGACTTTGCCGCTGATTTCATATGGTGGTTCGTCGATGATGGCGATCTGCGTGACCGCCGGCTTCCTTCTGGCGCTGACACGCCACAGACCGGAAAAGCGGGCGCAGGAGCGCAGCTTCTTCCGCGTCGGTTCCGGCGTTCCTGCGGAGTAAACGATCATGAGCAAGGGTATTGTTCTTCTTGCCGCCGGGGGAACCGGCGGCCATGTGTTTCCGGCGGAAGCCTTGGCGCATACGCTGAAGGCGCGCGGTTATCAGGTGCATCTCGTCACCGACAGCCGCGCCGAGCGTTATGCCGGCAAGTTCCCGGCCGATGAAATTCACGTCGTGCCTTCGGCCACCATCGGCTCGAAAAACCCGATTTCGGTCGTGCGTTCGCTCTGGAAACTATGGGTGGGCCTGCGCACCGCGCGCCGGCTGGTGACGAAACTGAAGCCGGTCGCGGTTGTCGGTTTCGGCGGTTATCCCACCGTGCCGCCGCTGCTGGCCTCGACCGGACTTGGCGTTCCTTCGATCATTCACGAGCAGAATGCGGTTATGGGCCGCGCCAACAAGGCGCTCGCTGCCCGCGTGAAGGCGATTGCCGGCGGCTTCCTGCCGCCCGCCAACGGCCAATATTCGGAGAAGACGGTTGCGACCGGCAATCCGGTGCGCCCGGCGGTGCTGGCTGCATCTGAAATTCCCTATACGCCTTCGCAGACGGGCGAGACCTTCCAGCTTGTGGTTTTCGGCGGCAGCCAGGGCGCGCAGTTCTTTTCGAGCGCCGTTCCGGCAGCGATCTGCCTGATGAAGGACGAGCAGCGCAAGCGTATCGTCGTGACCCAGCAGGCGCGCCCCGAAGACAAGGACAGCGTCATCGCCTCCTACCAGAAGCTTGGTGTGAAGGCTGACGTTTCCCCCTTCTTCGGCGACATGGCCTCACGCATCGGTGAGGCCGATCTCGTCATCAGCCGCTCGGGCGCCTCGACCGTATCGGAGCTTTCGGTGATCGGCCGTCCGTCGATCCTCGTGCCCTATCCGCATGCGCTGGACCATGATCAGGCGGCGAATGCGGCAGCGCTTTCGGCAGCCGGCGGGGCAAGCGTCATCAAGCAGGCGGAACTGTCGCCGCAGAAGCTTTCCAGCCTGTTGTCATCGGCGCTTGCCGAGCCCGACCGGCTTTCTGCCACCGCGGCAGCTGCCAAGGCGACCGGAAAACCGCACGCGGCGGATGTGCTGGCCGATCTGGTCGAGGCGATTGCCGAAGGCCGGTCCGTACAGGAATTCAAGAAGAAGAATGAAGGAGTTGGGGCATGAAGATGCCGAAAGCCATAGGCCTTGTGCATTTCATCGGCATAGGCGGGATCGGCATGAGCGGCATTGCCGAAGTGCTTCACAATCTCGGCCATCGCGTTCAGGGGTCGGATCAGGCCGACAGCGCCAATGTGCAGCGCCTGCGCGACAAGGGCATCGAGGTTTTCGTTGGCCACACGGCGGATAATCTCGGTGATGCCGAGGTCGTTGTCGTTTCCACCGCAATCAAGAAGAACAACCCGGAACTGATCGCCGCGCGTGAAAAACACCTGCCGATCGTTCGCCGCGCCGAAATGCTGGCCGAGTTGATGCGTTTCCGCAATGCCATCGCCATTGGCGGCACCCACGGCAAGACAACGACGACCTCCATGGTCGCAACGCTGCTCGAAGCCGGCAATCTCGACCCTACCGTCATCAATGGCGGCATCATCAATGCCTATGGCACCAATGCGCGCATGGGCGAGGGCGAGTGGATGGTGGTGGAGGCCGACGAATCCGACGGCACCTTCCTGAAGCTGCCGGCCGATGTGGCCGTCATCACCAATATCGATCCGGAGCATCTGGATCACTATGGCAATTTCGACGCCGTGCGCGCTGCTTTCCGACAGTTCGTCGAGAACGTGCCGTTCTACGGTTTCGGCGTAATGTGCCTCGATCACCCTGAAGTGCAGGCGCTGGTCGGCCGGATCGAGGACCGCAAGGTCATCACATACGGTGAGAACCCGCAGGCCGACGTGCGGTTCTCGAATGTCCGCATCGATGGTACGCGGTCGATCTTCGACGTGGAAATCCGTCGTCGCCGCACCGGCAAGATATTCTCCTTCAAGGACCTCGTACTGCCGATGCCCGGACGCCACAATGTGTCCAATGCAACGGCGGCGATTGCCGTTGCCAACCGTCTCGGCATCTCGGAAGCCGACATCAAGAAGGGACTTGCCTCCTTTGCCGGTGTCAAGCGTCGCTTCACGCTGACGGGTGAGGCCAATGGCGTGCAGGTCTTCGACGATTACGGCCATCATCCGGTCGAGATCAAGGCCGTGTTGGCGGCAGCGCGGGAAGCCTGCAAGGGCCGCATCATCGCCGTGCACCAGCCGCACCGCTACAGCCGTCTTTCCAGCCTGTTTGACGATTTCGCCCATTGTTTCAACGATGCCGATACGATTCTTCTTGCCCCCGTCTATGCTGCGGGCGAAGATCCAATCGAAGGTGCAAGCTCGGAAGCGCTGGTTTCGGCCATCAAGGCCGCCGGTCACCGCGATGCCCGTTTCCTCGAAAAACGGGAGGACCTTGCGTCGCAGGTCGCAGCCATTGCGAATCCGGGTGATTTTGTGGTTCTCTTGGGGGCTGGAAATATCACACAATGGGCAGCCGCGCTGCCTTCGGAATTGAAGAGCATATCAGGAAAGTCTGAATGAGACAGGTCGATGGGGTTAAATTGCTGGGGAGGCTCGGCGACGGGGTAAATGAATTGCGGGGACGTCTGACACCGGATGCGCCCATGGACCGCGTGACGTGGTTCAGAGCCGGCGGTCTTGCGGAGGTGATGTTCCAGCCGCACGATACCGACGATCTGATCGCCTTCCTGAAAATTCTGCCGGAAGACGTGCCGTTGACCGTGGTCGGCGTTGGCTCGAACCTGCTGGTGCGTGATGGCGGAATTCCGGGCGTTGTCGTGCGTCTGTCCGCCAAAGGCTTCGGCTCGGTGGAGCTTGCGGACGAAAACCGCATCAAAGCCGGTGCGATCTGCCCGGACAAGCACATTGCCGCCATGGCCATGGATAATGGCATCGGCGGTTTCCACTTTTATTACGGCATTCCCGGCTCCATCGGTGGTGCGCTGCGCATGAATGCCGGCGCCAATGGCGGTGAAACGCGTGAGCGTGTCGTCGAGGTCTATGCGGTCGACCGTCAGGGCAACCAGCATGTGCTCTCCAATGCGGATATGGGCTACAGCTATCGCCATTCCGGCGCCGATGCCGGCCTGATCTTCACCGGGGCGCTGTTTGAGGGTTATCCGGAAGACAAGGCAAAGATCCGGGCGGATATGGACGCTGTGCGGCATCACCGCGAGACCGTGCAGCCCATCCGCGAACAGACCGGTGGTTCCACCTTCAAGAACCCTGAAGGTCATTCCGCCTGGGAACTGATCGACGAGGCGGGTGGCCGTGGTCTGGTCATCGGCGGCGCGCAAATGTCGTCGCTGCATTGCAATTTCATGATCAATACCGGCCATGCGACCGGCTACGATCTGGAATATCTGGGCGAGACCATCCGCAGGCGCGTGTTCGAGAAATCGGGCATCCGGCTGGAATGGGAAATCAAGCGCCTTGGCCTCTTCATGCCGGGCCGTGAAGTGGAGCCGTTCCTCGGGGCGTAAGCCTTGATCGCGCTTCTATACTGAAAGAAAATACGAGTGTTGATAAGACCGTTGCGTTTATCGTAACGGTCGATCAACGATTTTTGCCATAATCTTGGCGACAAATACGTGAGTGGGCGAAGTAAAGCCCCGCTCCTTAAATATTAAATATTTCTTTATTTGCAAATACCAACGGCATTACGTGATTTAGGCACTCTGAGCATGATGTTGGGTCTTTGGAAAAAACCGATCGAGATGATGAGTTTTTCGGTCGCTACGCAGGCGGGTCGCCGGCGGCTGGGGCCTCTTGAATTCTCCGTTCGTATCGCTTGTCTCGTGACGCTCATTGTCATCGTGATGTGCACGGGTGGCCTGACGCTCCTCGCGCAGTTCGGGCTCGTGACCGATCTCTTCAACGGGATCATGTTAAGCGTGACGCTCGGCGGGGCTGTCGCCTTTACGGTGACGTTGCTGGTCTGCTGGCTGAATGCGAGGGAAGTGCAAATTCTCGTGCAATCCCACGAACGCTTCCTGCACCTGAGCCATACGGACGCGCTGACTGGCCTTAGCAACCGGCTAGGCCTTTATGCGGCATGCGCCGAACTTGGCAGCGACTATTGTGTTGCCTTTTTGGACATCGATCATTTCAAAGCGGTGAACGACGGGTACAGCCATCTTGTTGGTGACCTCGTCATCGCAAGCGTCGCCCGCCGGATAAGGGAGCATTTCGATCCTCCCGCGCATGTCGCCCGCCTGGGTGGCGAGGAGTTCGTCGTCGTGCAGGAAACCAGCCCGCTCGCGTTTCTGCAGATGTGCGAAAGGGTTCGTGCGGCGATCGAGACGACGCCGGTGGCGTATCAGGATCTGCGAATTACGGTGACGATTTCAATTGGCGTCGCCTTTCGCGGCGACGCCGAAATCTTCGACAAGGTCATGCACAATGCCGATCTCGCGCTTTATCGGGCCAAGGGCGGAGGACGCAATCGCGTTTGCATGAGCGGTCATGTCGAGCGGCGCCAGGCAGTGGCTTAAGCAGAAATAGACAAGGAAAAGCCCGCGAAACGAAGGTTTCGCGGGCTTTTTGACGTCGATGGTCTCAGATCAGACTTCGTCCTTGCGGGACAGAAAAATGCAGGCCAGCGTGATGAGGGCGGAGATGCAGAGGTAGTAACCCACATAACCCATGCCGTAATTCACCTGCAGCCATGTGGCGATGTAAGGCGCCAGCGATGCGCCGAAGATACCGGCCATGTTGAAGGTGATGGACGAGCCGGTGTAACGCACGCGGGTCGGGAAGGGGGCGGCGAGCGCCGTGCCGATCAGGCCGTAGGTCATGCCCATCAGCATCATCGCCAGAGCCGCGAAGACGAAGATCGAGCCTTCGCCGCCAGTCATCAGGCTGGGGAGCAGGAAGGAGAACAGGCCGATCAGTATCGTCGTCACGATCAGGACTTCACGACGGCCGAATTTCTCGGCGAGCTTGCCGGCGACCGGGATGAAGATACCGAAGACGATGGAGCCGAGGATTTGCACTTCCAGTGCATCAAGGAACGGAATTTTCAGAACCTTGACGTTGTAGGACAGAAGATAGGCGGTGCCGATATAGAACAGCACGAAGGTGGCCAGCGCCACGAAGGTGCCGAGCACGAGGCTGCGCTTGTGGCTGCGGAACAGTTCCGCAATCGGCACGGCCACACGTTCTTCCTTTTCGATCGCTTTCTGGAAGTCGGGCGTTTCGGTGATCGACAGGCGAACCCACATGCCGACAGCGATCAGAATGATCGAGGCGACGAAGGGGATGCGCCAGCCCCAGCTCAGGAGCGCTTCCTGCGACATGAAGTGCAGCAGAATCCAAAAGACGCCGGAGGAGAGGAAGAGACCGACGGGTGCTCCGAGCTGCGGGAACATGCCGTACCAGCTGCGTTTACCGGGCGGGGCATTTTCCGTGGCGAGCAAGACTGCGCCGCCCCATTCTCCGCCAAGGCCAAAACCCTGGCCGAAGCGGCAAAGCGCCAAAAGCAGCGGCGCCAGAACGCCGGCCGTCTCATAGGTCGGCAGAAGGCCGATCACGACCGTCGACACGCCCATGGTGAGCAGAGCTGCGACAAGCGTCGCCTTGCGGCCAACGCGATCACCATAATGGCCGAAAACCACCGCGCCGAGCGGGCGGGCGAAAAAGGCGATGGAGAAGGTGGCAAAGGATGCCAGAAGCGCCGTCGTCGGGTCGCTGTTCGGGAAGAACAGGGCCGGGAACACGAGCACCGCGGCCGTGGCGTAAACGTAAAAATCGAAAAACTCGATGGTCGTGCCGACCAGGCTGGCAGTGAGAACTCGTGCAGGCGAATTTGTCTTTACAGCGTTCGAATTGCCAGCTGTCGACGATACCCGAGATACCGCGTCAGTCATGGTTTGGGTTCCATTTCAGATGATTGGAATGTCATGCCTTGGAAGGCAGGGACTGCGTTAACGCAATTTTTGTTCCTATGGAATGCTAAAAAAGAAATAATGCAAATAATGTGATTGTTGAACACCGCAGGCCTCGCAATGCACTGCCGGTCACGGTGCTGCGATTGAGAGACTGATTCAGGCCGCGGATTTAAAATGCTGAAACGCCAGATAATTTTGTCTGGGGAATAAGCCCGTCTGTTAACGTTTCGACCTTGCCTTCATCGCGAAGTGGCGAACCCGCCAGGGCGGTTTTATTTCCGATCATTGAAAACCTGCATGTTGCAATCCGTACAACTCTCTGATTCCAAGGAGGTAATCGGGATCGATGCTGATTCTTTAACGGAACTCGGCATGTTGGACGCGGCGGTTAACGAAAGTAAACGATTCATTAACCTTAATGGCGTTTAACTGATCTCAAGGATCATGTGCCAGAATCACCGTCCGTTTCATTCGGTCGGTTTGGACATGGTTCGTAATGGAGAGTTGGTGTCAGAGGGTTCGATGGGCGGCAAGCACGTAGCTGTTCTTTTGGGTGGATTTTCGTCGGAGCGGCCGGTCAGTCTCTCGTCGGGCAACGCCTGCGCGCTTGCGCTCGAAGGCGAAGGCTACAAGGTCACCCGTGTTGATGTGGGGCGCGATGTCGCCGCCGTACTCGATGAGCTGCGCCCGGATGTCGCCTTCAACGCCCTGCATGGCCCCTTCGGCGAGGACGGCACCATTCAGGGTATCCTCGAATATCTGGCCATTCCCTATACACATTCCGGCGTGCTGGCGTCCGCCCTTGCCATGGATAAGGCGCAGGCCAAGAAGGTTGCCGCCGCCGCTGGCATCCCGGTTGCTGGCGAGCGCGTCATGAACCGCTTCGATTTCACCAGCGAACATCCGCTGCAGCCGCCCTATGTGGTGAAGCCGGTGCGCGAAGGTTCGAGCTTCGGGGTCGTCATCGTCAAGGAAGACCAGTCGCATCCGCCGCAGATTCTCACCTCGTCGGAATGGCCTTTCGGCAACCAGGTGATGGTCGAGCGCTACATTCATGGGCGCGAACTGACCTGTGGCGTGCTCGACGACGAGGCGCTGGGCGTCACCGAAGTGGTGCCGCTGGGTCACAATTTCTATGATTATGATGCGAAATACGCTGCTGGTGGCTCGAAACATGTCATTCCCGCAGAAATTTCACCGAAAATTTACCAAAAGATTCAAACATTGGCGGTTATGGCACATCAGGCGATCGGGTGCCGTGGCGTAAGCCGTTCAGACTTTCGTTACGACGACCGCTTCTCAGAAGATGGCGAAGTTATCTGGCTTGAAGTGAATACGCAGCCGGGCATGACGCCGACCTCCCTGGTGCCGGAAATGGCGGCCCATGCTGGCCGCTCCTTTGGTGACCTTGTCAGCTGGATGGTGGAGGACGCTTCGTGTTTGCGGTGACCGGCAAAAAGTCGACGGCAAAAAAGCGCGAGCAATACGCGGCGACGGCCAATGCCGACGATCGCAGGGTGCTGCCGCGTCCGCTGCGTCGCTTCGTGCGTTTCGGTGTCAGCCTTGCGACAGGACGCATTCATATTCCCGCCCATACCGGCACGATTTCGGCCGTCGCCTTTTACGCGATGATCGGGCTTTACGGTATGTCGCTCGGCGGCCATACGAATATCGTCACCCAGACGACGACCTCGGCCGCCGGTTTCGCGGTTGAGGACGTCAAGGTCTCCGGCAATCTGCAGACTTCGGAAATCGAAGTCTTCCAGCTTCTCGGCCTCGACGGCAGCACCTCGCTGATTGCGCTTGATATCGATGCGGCACGCCGCAAGCTCGTCCAGCTTCCCTGGGTGGAAGATGTCGATATCCGCAAGGTCTATCCGAAGACGGTGGAAGTTCGCCTGAAGGAACGCCAGGCCTTCGGCATCTGGCAGCACGGCACGGAACTGTCGCTTATCGAAAAAAGCGGCAGTGTGATCGCGCCGCTGCGTGACAATAAATTTGCCGCCCTGCCGCTGTTCGTCGGACGTGACGCGGAAACGGGTGCTGCCGGTTTCGTCGCGCAACTGGCCGACTGGCCGGAAATCCGCAACCGCGTCCGCGCCTATGTTCGCATTGCTGGCCGCCGCTGGGATCTGCATCTCGATAACGGTATCGTCGTCAAGCTGCCGGAAGAAAACCTGCCGCAGGCGCTGCAATTGCTGGCGCGGCTCGATCTCGAGGAAAAGGTGCTGTCGCGCGATGTCGCAGCGGTGGACCTCAGACTGACGGACCGCACGACTATCCAGTTGACCGAAGGCGCTGCCGAACGCCGCCAGACCGCGGTAGATGCACGCACGAAGGCACTCAAGAAAGCGGAGAAGAACACATGAGCTTTTTTGGTTCTTCCCATTTCGGCCTGCCTAGGTTGAAGCCGCTTTCTTCCAAGCGCAGCCACATCGTCTCCGTACTCGACATCGGCTCGACCAAGGTCGTCTGCATGATCGGCCGGCTGACGCCGCGTCAGGAAAGTGAAATTCTGCCGGGCCGCACCCACAAGGTCGAAATCATCGGCATCGGCCATCAGCGCTCGCGCGGCGTGAAATCAGGCGTGATCGCCGATCTCGACGCACTCGAAGGCGTGATTCGTCTTTCGGTCGATGCGGCCGAGCGCATGGCGGGCCTGACCGTCGACAGCCTGATCGTCAATGTTTCGGCCGGCCGGCTGGCGAGCGACATCTATACCGCGAGCATCGATCTCGGTGGCCAGGAAGTGGAAGCAAGCGACCTGCGCAAGGTTCTGGTGGCGGCAAGCCAGCAGTCCATGCGCCAGGACCGGGCGATCCTGCATTCGCTGCCGACGGGTTATTCGCTGGATGGAGAGCGCGGCATCCGTGATCCGCTATCGATGTATGGCGATCTTCTCGGTGTCGACATGCATGTGGTGACGGTCGAACGCACGGCGTTGAAGAACCTCGAGCTTTGCGTCAATCGCGCGCATCTTTCGGTCGAAGGCATGGTGGCGACGCCTTATGCCAGCGGTCTTGCGGCACTTGTCGACGATGAAGTCGAGCTTGGCTGTGCAGCCATCGACATGGGCGGCGGCACCACGACGATCTCGGTTTTTGCTGAGGGCCGCCTCATCCACACCGATGCGATTGGCCTTGGCGGCCATCACGTCACGACAGATCTTGCACGAGGCCTCTCGACACGAATCGAAGATGCGGAGAGACTGAAGGTGGTGCATGGTTCGGCTTTGCTGAATGGCGCGGATGAGCGCGACATGATTTCGATCCCGCCGATTGGCGAAGATGATCGCGATCAACCATCGCAAGTTTCAAGAGCACTTGTTACCCGCATCGTGCGGGCGCGTATCGAAGAGACGCTGGAATTGATCCGTGATCGTATCCAGAAGTCCGGCTTCAGCCCCATCGTCGGCAAACGCGTTGTCCTGACTGGCGGCGCAAGCCAGCTGACGGGACTGCCGGAAACGGCACGGCGCATTCTCGCCCGCAACGTTCGTATCGGCCGGCCCATGGGCGTGGCCGGTCTTCCGGTAGCGGCCAAGGGACCGGCATTTTCAACCGCCTGCGGACTGATGATCTATCCGCAGGTGGCGGACATCGAAATTCATGCGGCGCAAGGCGGAATGTTTTCGCCGTTTGGCAACGGTAGCGGCCGGATAGCCCGGGTGGGGCAATGGCTGAAAGAAAGTTTTTGAGTGGCCTCGTGGCGTAAGCCGGAGGTTTCAGAGTTGAGTTTTCAAGAATCGGCCAGCGGGGCGATGCGGCCAGAGAAAGAAGGAATGGTAAAATGACGATACAGCTGCAAAAGCCTGATATCACCGAGCTGAAGCCACGCATTACCGTTTTCGGTGTGGGCGGTGGTGGCGGTAACGCTGTCAACAACATGATCACGGCTGGTCTCCAGGGCGTCGACTTCGTCGTCGCCAACACGGATGCGCAGGCTCTGACCATGACGAAGGCAGATCGGGTCATCCAGCTCGGCGTCAACGTCACCGAAGGTCTCGGCGCCGGTTCCCAGCCGGAAGTCGGCCGCGCCGCCGCTGAAGAATGCATCGACGAGATCATCGATCACCTGAACGGCACCCACATGTGCTTCGTCACCGCCGGCATGGGCGGCGGCACCGGCACCGGTGCTGCACCCGTCGTCGCACAGGCTGCCCGCAACAAGGGTATCCTGACGGTCGGCGTCGTCACCAAGCCTTTCCACTTCGAAGGCGGCCGCCGCATGCGTCTGGCCGAACAGGGCATCGAGGAACTGCAGAAGTCCGTCGATACGCTGATCGTCATTCCGAACCAGAACCTCTTCCGCATTGCCAACGACAAGACGACCTTCGCCGACGCCTTCGCCATGGCTGACCAGGTTCTCTATTCCGGCGTTGCCTGCATCACCGATCTGATGGTGAAGGAAGGTCTCATCAACCTCGACTTCGCCGACGTCCGTTCGGTCATGCGTGAAATGGGCCGTGCAATGATGGGCACCGGCGAGGCTTCGGGTCCGGGCCGCGCAATGCAGGCTGCGGAAGCGGCAATTGCCAACCCGCTGCTCGACGAAACCTCGATGAAGGGCGCACAGGGCCTGCTGATCTCCATTACCGGCGGTCGCGACCTTACCCTGTTCGAAGTCGACGAAGCGGCGACCCGTATCCGCGAAGAAGTCGATCCGGATGCCAACATCATCCTCGGTGCGACTTTCGACGAAGCTCTGGAAGGCCTCATCCGCGTCTCCGTCGTCGCCACCGGCATCGACCGCGTTGCGGGCATCGGCGAACAGAACATTGCAGAAATGCGCGCAGCTGCCGCCAAGCCGCTTATCCGTCCTTCCGCGGCCGTTGCTCCCGCTCCGGCCGCAGTTCAGCCTGCACATGCAGTATCGCAGGCACCAAAGACCGTAGACCAGATCGCCCAGACCATCCGTTCGGCGGAAGCTGAAATGGAACGCGAACTTGGTTTTGCCGCCCACCAGCAGCCTTCTCAGGACTTCCGTCCGCAGAGCAAGCTGTTTGCATCGTCCCCGGCTGAAGCGCCGGCGGCTCTTCGTCCGGCCCAGCCGGTTCAGCAGGCTGCTCCGGCGCCGGTTGCTCAGGCACCGGTCTACCACGCTCCGGAACAGGTTGCCGCTCCGGCGCCGCGCATGCAGCAGCCGCAGGCACCAGTCTACCAGGAGCCTGCTCCGGTTGCCCGCCAGCCAGAGCCGGTACGCATGCCGAAGGTCGAAGACTTCCCGCCGGTCGTGAAGGCCGAGATGGATCACCGTGATCGCGCTACTCCGGTTGCACAGGAAGAGCGTGGCCCGATGGGTCTTCTGAAGCGCATCACCAACTCGCTTGGTCGCCGCGAAGAGGAAGAAGTTCCCTCCGACATGATGGATGCGCCGAGCATGGCGCCGCAGCGCCGCGCGCCGCTTTCGCCGGAAGCCAGCCTCTACGCACCGCGCCGTGGCCAGCTTGACGACCACGGCCGTGCGACGCCTTCGTCGTCCAGCCATCACGACGACGACCAGCTGGAAATCCCGGCCTTCCTGCGCCGCCAGTCCAACTAAAGGCGATTCCATACGCCCTTCGAAACGCCCGGATCTCACGATCCGGGCGTTTTGTTTATTTCACGTTATTAACACTAAATTAATTTGCGTTTTCAACGGCTTGCGCATGTAACAATCCGAAACGAACAGTGATTTGTCGTGGCACCTTCATGTGCGTATGTATGAGGCTGGGTAAGGGAAAATACGGACTTGGCCGGTTGCCAAAACCGGCTTGAAAACTTGAACGGCGCTGGTTCAGACGGCGCGGTTTGCAAAACAAGGCATAGACGCATGACCATCGGACTGCTCGGATTTCAGACAACTATCGCACATGCTGTTCAGCTTAAAGGCATTGGCGTGCATTCCGGCAACCCGGTGTCGATGACGTTCCAGCCCGCGGAAGCCGGAACGGGCATTTTGTTTCAGCGCCTTCACGACAATGGCAGCGTCACTGAGTTGAAGGCCGTTTCGGCCAATGTCGGCAATACCGATCTGTGCACGGTGCTCGGCCGTTCGCTATCCCAGTCAGTCGCGACGATCGAGCACGTCATGGCCGCCATCTACGCGATGGGCCTCGACAACCTCGTCGTTGAAGTCGACGGTCCCGAAGTGCCGATCATGGATGGCAGTTCCGCTCCCTTCATCGAGGCGATCGAATCGGTCGGCATCAAGAATCTCGGTGTGAAGCGCCGTTACATCCGCGTCACCAAGCCGGTGCGCATCGATTCGGGTGCGTCCTGGGCTGAGTTCCGCCCCTATGACGGTACGCGTTTCGAGGTCGATATCGATTTCGACACGCCGCTGATCGGCAGGCAGTCCTGGAAGGGTGATCTGACGGCAGAGACGTTCAAGAACGAACTGTCGCGTGCCCGCACTTTTGGCTTCATGCGTGACGTGGAACGTCTGTGGGCTGCCGGTTATGCGCTCGGTTCCTCGCTTGAGAATTCGGTCGTCATCTCCGACGACAACAGCGTCATCAACATGGAAGGCCTGCGTTACGCCAAGGACGAATTCGTCCGTCACAAGACGCTGGACGCCGTGGGCGATCTGGCGCTTGCCGGCGCGCAGTTCATCGGCTGCTACCGCTCCTATCGTGGTGGCCACAAGGTCAACGCGAATGCGCTGAAGGCGCTGCTGAGCGATCCTTCGGCCTATGAAATCGTGGAAGCGCCGGCTGCCCGCAATCAGGTTCGCGCCCGCGAATTCGTGGCGGTCAACATGCCGGAATTTGCGCCCTGGTCTGCGTAAGTTTGTTTGCAGGCTATCAATTGACAGAAAAAGCCGCTCCCTCTGGGGCGGCTTTTTTGTGAAGCGGGGCAGGAAGTTGCATGTTATCGCCCGATAATCGTGCGATTGCATGGGCCGATGCCATAAAAATGCGTTAATGCGTCATCATTGCGTTGCCCTGCGGATGCTTTTATGGCTAGAACGCCAGTGCAAAGCCGATGCTTATGTATTTGCGCGGGAAGTGGGAACTGTCGAATGAAGCATGTAGGGTCTGGTGCAATGAAGGGTACGATGCGGGGGATCGCCGTTTCGTTGATGTTGGTCGGCGCAAGTGTCGTCGTCACGGCCTGCCAGTCCGATCCGGATATCGACATTACCAAGCTCGGCGTTGAGACCGATCCGCCTGACGTTCTGTACAAGCAGGGGCTTGCCAACATGAACGCCGGCAACATGACGGAAGCCTCACGCAAGTTCGAGGCGATCGACAAGCAGTACCCCTTCACCGAGTGGGGCCAGAAGGCGCTTGTCATGCAGACATTCATTGCCACGCGCACCAACAAGAACGATGTGGCCATCACGTCCGGCAGCCGTTTCCTGCGTCAGTATCCGCGCTCCAAGGATGCCGCCTATGTTCAGTACATGATCGGCCTTGCCTATTCGAAGCAGATTTCCGACGTGACGCAGGACCAGCGCGCCGCGCAACGGACGATCGAAGCGATGAACAAGGTCGTCAACGACTATCCGTCTTCGGAATATGTCGCCGATGCACAGGCCAAGATTCGTTTCGCCCGCGACCAGCTCGCCGGCCGTGAAATGCAGGTCGGTCGTTATTACCTTGAGCGCAAGGAATATCTCGCCGCCGTTTCGCGCTTCCGCATCGTCGTCGAGCAGTACCAGAACACCAACCAGATCGAGGAAGCGCTGGCGCGTCTGACCGAAGCCTATTACGCCATGGGCCTGGTGGACGAAGCGCAGACCGCGGCCGCCGTTCTCGGCAACAACTATCCCGACAGCCAATGGTATGCAGATTCCTACAAGCTGCTGAAGGGCCAAGGCCTGGAGCCGCGAGAAAACAAGGGGTCCTGGATTTCGCGCGCCGGCAAGAAGCTCATCGGCGCCTGAGACGGGGCATAGGCCATGCTGGTCCAGCTCTCCATACGCGACATCGTTCTGATTGAAAGGCTCGACCTCAGTTTTGAGGCGGGCCTTTCCGTGTTGACGGGCGAGACGGGTGCCGGCAAATCCATCCTGCTTGACAGTCTTTCGCTTGCGCTTGGCGGTCGTGGCGATGGCGGCCTTGTGCGCCATGGCGAAGACAAGGGGCAGGTGACCGCCGCTTTCGAAGTCCCGAACGATCATCCCACCCGGCTTCTCCTGCGCGAAAACGGTCTTGATGACGATGGCGACCTGATTTTCCGCCGCGTGCAATCGGCTGACGGGCGCACCAAGGCCTATGTCAACGATCAGGCCGTGAGCGTGCAGATGATGCGCCAGCTTGGGCAGATGCTGGTCGAAATTCATGGCCAGCATGACGACCGCGCGCTGGTCGATACCGACGCCCATCGCACGCTGCTCGATGCCTTTGCGGGACTTAGTGATGAGGCGCGCAGCGTTCAGGGCCTCTACCGTACCTGGAAGGATGCCGACCGTGCTCTGAAGACGCACCGGGCCAAGGTGGAGGCGGCGGCGCGCGAGGCGGATTATCTGCGGTCTTCCGTCGAGGAGCTGGAAACACTTTCGCCGCGCGACGGCGAAGAGGACGAACTGGCCGAGCGCCGGGCGGTGATGCAGAAATCCGAACGCATTGCCGGTGATATCGCCGAAGCCAGCGAATTCCTGAACGGAAATGCGTCGCCCGTGCCTGTCATCGCCTCGATGATGCGCCGACTGGAGCGCAAGAGCCACGAAGCGCCCGGCCTGCTGGAAGATACCGTACAGTTGCTGGATGCTGCGCTGGACAGCCTTTCCAATGCGCAGATGGAAGTGGAGGCGGCGCTGCGCCGCACCGAATTCGATCCGCGTGAGCTGGAGCGGGTGGAGGAACGATTGTTCGCCCTGCGCGCTGCCGGCCGCA
>Ga0209282_1000532_pt1 | contig 18463 bp, 12 predicted proteins | sample Mtrugardesep15_FD_187529 | JGI IMG/M metagenome (GOLD analysis project Ga0209282, IMG submission 187529) | Root nodule microbial communities of legume samples collected from California, USA - M. trunc garden sep15 (SPAdes) (version 2) | ecosystem: Host-associated > Plants > Roots > Nodule...
TTCAACTTGAACTTTGCAGGGTTTTAACTCCATACTACACAGAAGAGGTTCTCTTTTCCTTGCGTGAGTTGGAGTCACCCAATGAAGATGGTGTTTCAATACTTTTCTACTTACAAAAGATCTTTCCAGGTGTTCACCCTTAACCCAAAAATCACTGTTGTATATATGAGTTCAAGGGTGGGTATTAATGTATTTCTTGGTAATTTGGAGATCAGATGAATGGAACAACTTTCTGCAGCGAGTGAATTGTTCCAGCGAAGAGGAACTTAAAGAATATGATGAGTTAGAAGAAGAGCTTCGTCGCTGGGCATCATACCGAGGACAAACTTTGACCAGAACTGGTTTTTTCCCTCCCTTTCTATGTTATATGAAACTTGAGTGCTGTGCCTATACAATTATGTCCTATCCTAAGTATAAACTGCCTACTGCTTATCTTTACAATTGATGGAAGAATTTTCATTGATGCAGTTAGAGGAATGATGTACTATAGAAAAGCCTTGGAGCTCCAGGCTTTTCTCGATATGGCCAAAGATGAAGGTGACTAATACTTCGTTTGGAATGAGATCAAAGATTTTTGTAGAAGTTGCTATTAATTTGGTTTTAAAGCGAATAGTAGATGAATTTTTTGCTTGAAACTAACCTCTTAATTTTTCTTTTCTGAACGTAATGATACGAATGTACAGATTTGATGGAAGGCTATAAAGCCATAGAAATCTCAGATGATACCTCAAGGGGGGAAAGATCATTATGGACACAATGTCAAGCTGTAGCTGATATGAAATTCTCATATGTGGTATCGTGCCAACAATATGGGATTGACAAGCGATCTGGTGCTGCTCGTGCACAGGATATATTGAGGCTTATGGCAAGGTAAATGTCCATGGTTAATTGTACTGCTGGCCTTTATGTTTGTTTATACCAATTAGTGGGTTTATATGTTTTTCATTTGGTAGATATCCTTCACTTCGAGTCGCCTATATTGACGAGGTAGAGGAACCTAGCAAAGATAGACCAAAAAGGATCAGCAAGGTTTATTACTCCTGCTTGGTGAAGGCTATGCCAAAATCCAGTAGTCCCTCCGACACAGAGCCCGAGCAATGTTTGGACCAGGTAAATGCATTTGATAATTAAAGGATACAAATAATTTCCTCTTTTTTTTTGTTTGTTTTTGCTATCAGTAATTCGTTTTTGATGAAAAATGAAATTTTTTATCATACATAAAAGAGGGAAAATACAACCACAGGAGGACACTGAATCTTTTGAAAAGTGGAACAAGAAAACTAAAAATACAGCAAAGCTTCCGATCTCTCTGCATATCTATAAGATAACAACTCCCATCAAGCACCCACGTGTGAAACAACAAACTTGACTGCCACATAACTGCAAACTGCTTGATTTGTCTGTACAAATATTTATATCAGAACTCATGTTTCACTGCTATTAGCTAATTCCTTTATTACTTGATTGATTGTAATTTGTAACCAAGCTCTTGATAAGAGATTAAATGTGTATAACCACTTCTCTCAATTTCTCTTTCATCTGACTTAAATAGAGCCCTAACAGTTATGGACAGGTTTGATTTTTGATATTGTATTAGCTTTATGTAACCACTCTGTTTAGTTTATTCATATATGAATAATCCTGTTTAGGCTTTTATCATGACTGTTAAAACTGAATACAGCAAACATGATCCCATCATACCGGGATCAAATCAAAACAGAATTCGCTATCTAGGGAAACTAGGATCTTATCAAATAAATCAAATAGTAAATGCAAATTATTTTTTACAATCAACATGTACAATATTTTCCTCCAATTGTGCTTCTTCATAAATAAAAATCTAGTTTTTATAAAGAAACTGATTTCTCATTATGTAACTTCAATCTATAATTATACTATTTGCATAGGACTAAATAGTTATACTATTTGCATAGGACTAAATACACTTCTGGAGTTTGCAATGTTGCATAAGCCAACATCCTTTTCTTGCCATAATTGTTCTTTCACTATTCATCTATCAATGTCTGGGTTCAAAATCTGCATTTGATTGTTTTAAATTTTAATCAGGTCATATATAAAATAAAGCTTCCTGGGCCAGCTATTTTGGGCGAGGGTAAACCTGAAAATCAGAATCATGCCATAATGTTCACACGTGGAGAAGGCTTGCAAACAATAGATATGAACCAGGTATAATACTTTTATAAGAAGCACAAAATTATAAGGTCTGATATCAATCCGTGTGATTGAATTTCCTCCTTTCCAGGATAATTACATGGAAGAAGCTTTGAAAATGAGGAATCTGTTGCAAGAATTCCTGAAGAAGCATGATGGAGTGAGGTACCCAAGTATTCTTGGACTTCGGGAGCATATATTTACTGGAAGGTAAAGACATTTTTTCTTCATACTGATTTGTTTTTATACTGCTTAAAAAAAATCTTTTGCAACTGAAATTCACAATTTATGAGTCCCTGACTATTATTTTGCTCTGAATTTTCAGTGTTTCTTCTCTTGCATGGTTCATGTCAAATCAGGAAACCAGCTTTGTGACAATTGGTCAGAGATTGTTAGCTAATCCACTGAGGCACGTTCTCATTCTCGTTCTTGTTTCTATGTTATTTGGGTTGTAAAAAGCGATCTATGACTGAAAAGAACCGAGAAAATAAGGGTCTGTGTTTGGGAGAGAAAACAAATGCATGGTTGGTAAGGGTGGCTGAAGTTACAATGTTAAAAAAAGGTTTATTGTTACAAAACCTCAATTCTTGATAGACGGTGAACACCAAACAAAAGTCTTGCTCTTCCTCTTTGGACAACTTATATAAACTTGAGCAACTTAAAAACATAAAATATTACTCTTTAACCCTCTTTGTCAAATTGGAACGTGGATGTTGCTAGCTTCTACTGTTTTGACATAGATTTTGTAGAGTTCTGGTTAGTGTTATTCTCCAATCCTAGTACATATAAGAAAACCGTAGTTTATGTTCCTGCTGAAGCTATATACCGACACAGGCAATCTGATTGCATGAGTAGAGAAAAACCAAGTACTAACTGCTCATCGAGTTTAAATAATCTTTGATGGCTAAATGGGCAATATAAACGTTAGAAAAGTTTGGTATATTTTCCTTGTTAGACATTATTTTAGATCTACATTTGAATTTTCATTATGATTATGTAGGGTTCGCTTCCACTATGGGCATCCTGATGTCTTTGATAGGATTTTTCACCTGACAAGAGGGGGTGTAAGCAAAGCCTCCAAAGTTATCAATTTGAGTGAAGATATATTTGCTGGTAAAGTGATGTCTATCTCCTAAAAAAAAAGCTGTTTGAATCTTACCTTAATTTGCTTTTTCTGCACAATCTTCATTTGAATTTCATTATGTTATTTGCAGGGTTTAATTCTACCCTCCGTGAAGGAAATGTTACTCATCATGAGTACATACAAGTTGGGAAAGGAAGAGATGTGGGTCTCAACCAGATTTCTATGTTTGAAGCAAAGATTGCTAATGGCAATGGAGAGCAAACACTGAGTCGAGATGTATACCGACTTGGCCACCGATTCGACTTCTTCAGAATGCTGTCTTGTTATTTCACAACAATTGGGTTTTACTTCAGCACTCTTGTATGTCACCACCAAAGTAACTCTTATTTAGTTCTTTTTATCACAATCTTTTCTGAACCGTTTTCTTTTCTTGTTTAAACTTTGAGCAGATAACTGTTCTCACTGTGTATGTATTCCTCTATGGTCGCCTTTATCTTGTTCTTAGTGGGCTTGAAGAAGGTTTGAGTACACAGAAAGCCATTCGAGATAATAAGCCTCTTCAAGTGGCTCTTGCATCACAGTCCTTTGTTCAAATTGGGTTTTTGATGGCTTTGCCTATGTTGATGGAAATTGGCTTGGAAAGGGGATTCCGAACTGCTCTTAGTGAGTTCATATTAATGCAGTTGCAGTTGGCTCCAGTTTTCTTCACGTTTTCACTTGGGACAAAGACTCACTATTATGGAAGAACGTTGCTTCATGGAGGTGCAAAATATAGACCTACTGGCCGAGGATTTGTGGTTTTCCATGCTAAATTTGCTGACAACTATAGACTTTACTCCCGTAGCCACTTTGTCAAGGGTATTGAGCTAATGATTTTGCTCATTGTATACCAAATTTTTGGCAATGGTTATAGGAGTGGGCTTTCCTATCTGCTGATTACAACACCAATGTGGTTTATGGTGGGCACCTGGCTTTATGCTCCCTTCTTGTTCAATCCTTCTGGGTTTGAGTGGCAAAAGATTGTCGATGATTGGACTGATTGGAATAAATGGATTAGCATCCGAGGCGGTATAGGTGTACCACCTGAAAAGAGTTGGGAATCCTGGTGGGAGGAGGAACAAGAGCATCTAAAATATTCAGGAATGCGCGGAATCATAGCCGAGATATTGTTATCTTTGCGTTTTTTCATTTATCAGTACGGTCTTGTTTATCACTTGAACTTTACGAAATCTACAAAAAGTGTCCTGGTAAGTTTTTTTACTTGTTTTGTTCCCTTTCCCGACTATTTATCTCACTCTCATAATTTGGAATGTTAAATGGATATCTTTTTTCTTGCCTACAGGTCTATGGCATATCATGGTTGGTGATCTTTCTTATATTAGTTGTCTTGAAGGTTAGAAGCCAGCTAGTTTTAATATTGTTGGGCATGTTAAAAACTTAATTTGTTCATGAGATATATGATTTCTCAATATAATCATTAGGGGATGTTACTAGCCTTTGTTCCTTGGTTGGACACGTGGTAGAGTTACCTCATGTATTATTTATTCATCACGAAGGAAAAAGCTTGTTCCCTTTCTTACCCATATAGTCCGTATTAGAATCCTTGGTACTTTAACAATTCCTTACGCCAAAAAAAAATCAGAATATTATTATTTTAATTATTATCAAAGTACGAGCGCCAATCTATATTTATAAGCTAAGTACTAACTATGGACCAGACAACTGGGTCTGTGACAACTAATACAAATTAATACAATAATTATTTACAATACCATATTAACGAAGCCCATTCCACTTTCTTATTTTCTTTTTTCGTGTTTTTTCAGACGGTGTCTGTTGGGAGAAGGAAATTTAGTGCAGATTTTCAACTGGTCTTCCGGCTAATGAAGGGATTCGTATTCGTGACTTTTGTCTCGATTCTAGTGACCATGATTGCCCTTGCTCACATGTCATTGCAGGACATTGTTGTTTGCATTCTTGCCTTCATGCCAACCGGTTGGGGAATGCTACAGGTGAACGTTCTTTCCTTTTGCAAAATTATTGATTAGTTTTTAAGAAATATGCTAAATCCTTATCCATGAATATGAGCAAAGCACTTACATTGCATGCAGTGACCGACCCTTGGAACAGTATGCATTTGTATTCCCATTTTTTCTTCCTTTCTGTTATGAAATCTTGGGGCAGTCTATCAGTAAAGATATAATATTTATTTTACAACTGCTGCAGTGCCCTGATTTTATTTCTCTTGAACTTGCATGGTTTTGTGTGTGGTTTTCCTAGTATCATTTTGATTTCATTATCATGCAGATTGCACAAGCATTAAAGCCTCTAGTACGCCGAGGTGGATTTTGGGAATCAGTAAAAACTCTAGCACGTGGTTATGAGGTTATCATGGGTTTGCTCTTGTTCACTCCTGTTGCCTTCCTGGCCTGGTTTCCTTTTGTGTCAGAATTTCAGACACGTATGCTTTTCAATCAAGCATTTAGCCGAGGTTTACAAATTTCTCGTATTCTTGGGGGCCAAAAGAAGGGGCGCTCCTCTCGCAACAAGGAATAATTGTTACTCTGCAAGGCGGCTTAAACCATATATGCACTCCTGTACTTCCTTGAGAAGTAATGGCTTGTTGTGCAACCTTTTCTGTAACGTTACAAGTAGTTATAGGTTGTAGTCTGTAACTGTAAGAATGAGATTAGATCATAGGCTTTAATTTTATTAGAAATATATTATTCCGAACATCAATGAAAGTTATTTAAGTTAAATTTGATTCAAGCACTTAGATGTCCCTTCAAAACTCATCATTTAAAATACACCCCAACCTGTATAGATCTCAGAATTGGATTAATTTCAGTCAGAGGTGAGTGCAGTCACGTGCAGTCTGCACCTCTGAACCATCCAATCAAGATCAGACGGTTCAGGTCTTTAAACAAATTTTGATTTTTGCTTAATATAAAATTGATGTTGAAGTCTGGACCGTCCAATCTTTGATCGGATGGCCTCAAGCTTGCCGATTTAATGATTGCACTGACTTTTAACTGCACAGAAACTTGATCCTTGGATCTCCCACTTCTTACTTAACTATTTGGGTTTCCCATTTCCCCCCATTACATTTCAATTTTGGATCAATCTTTGTTTCTTTTCTATCTCTCTCGTTCATTGACTGTTTGTGATTTCAACCTTCGGACTTTAAATTTTTTACTCTTTCCGTTTCACAATGAGCAACATTTATTACATTTTTGGGCATGACTAATGAGTACTTTAAGGACATTGGTTAAGAAGCTATTAAAAGAAAATTGTCTTAAAAATGCATATTAAACAATTGCAAATGTAATAATCACACTCTTTTTTTCTTAAAAATTTATCTCTTTTGATTCTTTAAACATTTTTTTTAACCCTTTGGATGTCACGGGAAAGAGACATTGATTCTTTAAACAATATTTTAATAAGTACATTTGTTAGCATTCTCCACGTTAATTTTAACTTGTTTCTTTTAACGATACTTGAACTAATTTCCTCATGTCCATGGTTTTTCTTGAACACTCGATTATCCGTAATAGTAATTATTCTTTTCTACTAACAATGGATTAATTCAAGTGGTAAGAAACTTAGACTGTTGTGTGTGGAGAAAATCCGATTTTGAGGGGAGAACCCACCTTGTGTTTCCCACATGTTTTTTGACGGAGATTAGTCACCTTTAAATGACAGTGGAAACTTCCTATCAATAATAACAAAACAAAAAAATAACAAGTTACCAAAAAATAATTTATGTATCTTAGTACAAAAAACAGTTATGTATCAATTTAATTAATAATTATATTAAAATCTAAAGGTTTGAGTTTTGTTTGATTTTTATATAACACAGCTTAGATTGGGTGATGATAAGTGGTTTATAGATAATTAGTTTTGATGAGGTTGAGGATGAAGAATAAGAACGATGGATAATAATCGAGTCATCTCTCAAAAACTCTCGTGCATCCATCTTTTCGTTATTTCCTCTTAATGCCCATTTCACTTGATTCAACATTGTTTATTTGTTTCTTCACTCTATCGTTCTTTCCTCTCAATCTAGTTTAAGGTCATTGCTTATCCAGAAGTCATGACTCGTAGAGGCACAATGCACCTTTTTTTTTTTTTTTTTTTTTTTTGTGCATTGTAGATAAAAATTCTTATTATTACCGTGGCAAGAGTCATCAAGATTCAAGGGACTCACAACATAAATAAACAATACATAAAGATATATAATATTCAGGGCCATTAACTATCAAATACACCATCCCACCAATTTCTCAATATTCTACTTTTAATGCCACTGGCCTCACATGTCGAATTCTATATGCACTATCAAAGGATTATACCCAAAATGACGTGTTGAAGCCATAATCTTATTGTTAGAACTTCGTGCGAATAAATTGAGAGAATATAACAAAAAATCATGCTTTTTACCTGCCTTTCTTAACACTAAAATAAACATTGATCAATACAACAACCATTGAGAATCCTTTACACATACTCGTGACAACTATAAGTATAGTAGGTCCAACTCGAACTATACATCATGAAAGAGTCTCCTTATCTGGTCAACTGTTGCAGGCACCATCGTTACTGGGCAGCGCTTATACTGTAATGAGCAAAAATACGCACATAGTACACTAAGAATTAGATGGGAAAAAGCGGGAGTGGAGGGGACATCAATTGATTATGTTCCCTTTGTAACTATTTATCCAATCTTTTACAGATAAACCATCATCTCATATCTAGTTCGCCCCACATTGGTCAAGTATAATGAAAATGTTAGCTATACAATATTAATACGACAGTAAGAGTTAACTTTATCATTGGCTTTGCGACCCCAATTTTTTTGTCATGTACAAGTAGAATTAAATACACATAAATTACTTTCAGATTTATTTAAAAAAAATTCCCTCAAGTTTTAGGTACCCACAAATTATTAATTGTAACAGTATGAACTTCCCAACGGCTCTACACTAACTTGTAAAATAGAAACAGTGGTTTGAATTCCAATAACTTCAGTTTAACAATCAAGGAAAATATTGGTTCAAGAAAGTAAACTAACTGACATTATATTTATGTTATTTCCTTTCAACGTCACAGTTAAGGTGTCCAAAGCTCTCACCTGAGTAACAAACTTGAATATACAAGCATAGCAGAAGACGAAACCTGAAACTGTCATTACAGATGGATTTACGCGCTTCTGCAAGCACAAGGGGCAGATCGTTCTGTCTGACGGTAACTGTACCCCTTCTTTGGCTACCTGTTCAAATTACACATACAGATCCTTTAGGCGTTGAGCCGACACAGTTTTTTGAATTACTTGGAAATTCTAATCACGTGATGCACTAAATCATAGAGCGGATGCAAGTCTAGCGATGTATACTATGTAGTGAAAAGTAAAAGCTTTTACAGTGAATATTTAAATTCTTGCTTGACTCTTTTATCATGACCAAAATAGTGAAGTGAGTAGCGATGAGAGAGGTGGGAAAATGCTTAAAATTTGTCTCTTTACCTTTGGCGATGGAGGAGGAGGGGGAGGAGGATATACAGTTGGAGCTGACATTCTTTCCTCAGCAGACTGATACCACCATTCCATCATCTATATAGGATAACAACGATAATTGTTGAAGTTGTTGGATTTTAGATAAAAGGAGGAGAGAAAATAATAATAACTTTTAATATTATGGATAAGGGCTTAATACTATCTTGATACCAAAGACTAAACATTAATCCATATTTATAGGGATACTAGACTCAATTCAAGAACAAATCATTATAGTAATAAGTAATATAAAATCTAATCCTAAGAGATACTCTAAGATTATAAACTAATCCTTGGAAATTAAAGAAGATACTCTAATATAATATCAAAGATAATATAGATATTATAAGATATTTTCTAATATTCTAACAATAATGTGGGGTTATTCTCCTAGGTAAAGTGTAAATAAATCTAACATAATTAAAAGCACATAACTGGCAGGCATAATCAGGACTCTTGGACAGAACAAGAAGCCAAGCTTCAGATAAATCAAACCACAACTTATTGGCAACAATAATTGATACAAAACTGGACATTGATCAGTTATAAAATTCAAAATGGAGCCAACAATATCATGCAAAACTACACTAAGCTAAGATTTCAGAAATTTTGGTATAATTTTTGGCAATTGGGAGTATTCAATGAAGGAAGCAAAAAATATTAAAAGGGATAGCCATCTTACTTTAAAGAAGAACACTGCTGCAATCAAGCCGGTTTGGGCATAGTCAAGTACAGTGTATGTACAGCTGAGCAATGCTCCCTGCAATGTCTGCATTGAGAAAAACATTATATAATCACAAGTGATTCATGGGGATAAAGTGAAGCATAAACAGATTGCAATTGCTAATTTACAAAAGGAAAGTTTCACCATTTTAACCTATATAGCCTGACGTAAAAGGTTTGAATCACACGGAAGATAAGTTCTAGCAATGCAGGTGCAATCGTTTATAATTTTAACCATGTTGATGTAAGCCTCTCCCTGCCCCAGTGGGCAGGAAAAATGGAAAACATTATCATCAATAGAATGTACAACTAGTTTCTTCTTAATTCAGGGAAAGTAAAGGAAAGATATAATCATCATGGTGATAAAAGAAATGCAAACCTTTATCCATTGAGGACCACGGAGTCTCTCACGTTCACGGCTTCGTATCTTAGAAATTCTAGAAGAGGCATCGATCTATCTTGACATGAAAGGAAAAGACAATCATATGAAAAACAAACTGTAAATTAGAAAGTTCTTAATCAGCAATGAAACTCTCACAAGTTGCTTCAATTATTTATTTGGGTCTCACATATTGAGTAAGACAAATATATAATAATATAATGTCCATTTTGTCAAGCACAACTGCCACACAAGAGAATGAGTTCCATGACAACTTGTTGATGATGGTCGTGGATTTGCATGCTCATGGCATTTGAAGCAAATTTTGGCACTCTTGGAAGGATTGGGAACTAAATTAGTGACAACTGCAAACATAGGCTAATATGTCGATAGATTTTATTACAAAATTCCACTCCTTAATTGCTTTAACACACCCACAATCTGACAAATACACCAATACAACAGATTCACTCATATTCACCAATAGGCAATAACACAACAACACTCAACAACCAATTAAGAGAAATTTTAAATGATAACAACAATGGCACGTTTCAAAAGTTATTTAGCTACACTTTGACTGGAAGTCTAAAGGTTGAGCAGCTAGGGACTTATGATAGTTTCGGTGTTAAAGAACCAAAATTTGAAAGGCAAAACATAGTAAATAAAAACTACCTACACGTGTCATAGATTCAGCTATATATTTTGTAAAGAGTAGGGAAAATAATGAAGATTTATTGAAATTGAATACAGAAATGTTTACCAGTTCTTGGCCAGTAGCTCGGCAGACATGAATCCCAAGTGCGTGCAGGGCTAGTGAGTAGTACCCAGTAGCATCCAATAGGTATAACATCTGGTATGCGAATTGGAAGCCTTCAGTACCAGCATGTAACAGGGGGTAACATAATCCTACAATTTTCTGAAATCTTTTAGTGATGCGTGTTGTAATGGAGGCACGAGCAAGCAATGTTGACGTTTCAAAATCATATGATTCATTTTCATCTCCCCAAAGAGTGGCCTGAATCCTCGCTTCTCTTTCTTTGTTGTAGATTGAATGTAGCTTCGATTTCAAATACGGCAACACAACCTTAAAACATAAGCAGCATAATTAATTAAGCAGTTATTATAAGCATAGAGTAAAATTAGGGTTAGGGAATTGGTACCAAAAAGAGAAGAGAAAGAAGCTTTTGGCGTCTGCGTAACTGTGAAGAAGAAGAAGAAGAAGTATCAGTATCGTTGAGTAATGAGATATTAGCGGGTCTTCTACGGAGACCGTAAAGGGATTCAGAGAAAGAAGCATCAGTGGTTCGTAAACTGTGAGCTTCGAGAACGAGCATGAGTAATGAGAAAGATTCGTGTTCGTAATCCAATAATTTATGAAGGAATGGTGTTCTTAATGCTAATACTCCGATTGAGTATGTCAGAGCCGCACGGAGACTCCGTGGAAGCTGTTCTGCCGCCGCCATCTCGAAGAACGTCGGCCGACTTCCTTGTCCGCCCACCTGAAACAACATTTCTCCGTCTCCGATCAGATATCTTTCTTTGTGTAAAAAAATAAATAAATAAATGTACAAACTTATTAAAAAAAAGGTCCAATACAAAGGAAATTTTAAAGCATCTATGGGAGCAGCGAGCACTTAAAAAAATCTACTTGTTTAGGAGTTATGCATTGAATTCAAAGATATTTTAACTTTTAAAATGTTAAATTATCACTTTTTACTATTTTTTTAATGTAATATTTTTATTTTTATCTTCTTAACCAATATCTTAAAGACATTCTTTAGCATTTCTTTAAAAATAATTGCATTTAAATCTATCAACATGGAAAAATCCATGAAGGTTTTTAAAAACGAGTTGGAACCAAAATTGAACAAAAAATTTGTAATTGGGACCAAAAAGTTCGATTTTAAAAACGAGAAACATTTCATTATAAAATGAGGGTCCAAAATGTAATTAATTCTACTTCTAACCATATTACGTACAAAAAGTAAACTTACAAATGTGACCTAGTTCGTTAGTATGCACTACTTTGTTATTTAGATTATGTAAAGTAAAAAGTAATTATTGGTATTAGAGTAAAAATTCAATTTGATTTCTCAAAAATTTCTCCCGTTCAATTTAGTGTTTCATAAAATATTCTTCAAATTAGCCTCTAACATTTTTATGAGGAAAACAAATTAGTCTCTTACTCATTATAACAAAAACTCTAAATTATATCCCATATAATATAGAGGACTAAATTGGATGTTTGTGCTTAAAGCAAAACAAAACTTAGTAGAAGTGACTATAGTTCGTTATGAAGAATATGAAAAGGAGCTATCACTACGTACTATGAATAATGAAAAAGATTACTAAAAGTGACGTTACTTAGTTATGAAGATTATAAAAAGTAACTAAAGCAGCGCGATGGTAGTCCAATCCACTTGTTTGAAAATGTACTAAAAAGTATATAAAATTTTGATGGATGGTGAATCTATGTCGAGTCAGTGGACACTCTTTCTTACTCACTCTTCTTTTTTTTGTTTGTTTTGTTTATATAGTTATAGTTATAACTTGTACTTGTACTTGTACCTTGGTAGCTAGAAAGACACCTTAACAAGGTTAATTTCCTGTAAGAAATTCAATTCAATAATTCATGCGTGCTAGTCATGTCTCGTGTTGAAGAACTTTGGGAGCGGTTGGTTGGGGCTGCTTTGAGCAGGGAAAGAACCGGTGATGCTGCTGCTGCTGGAAGTTATGCGGCATCTAAAAATAGAGATGATATTGAAGAAATTTTAAGTATTGTAGATGAAATTGAAGAGGATGATCCCACCATCTCTCGAATATGTATGTAATGTATATTTCAATTTGACCACTCTAGTTCTAGTCTTTGTTCAAAATGTTTCTTACAGTACTTTTTGCAGTATGTGAGCATGCGTATTCGTTATCTCAAAAGTTGGACCACGATAGTGAAGGACGAGGTGTTTTACAATTCAAGGCCGGTTTAATGTATATTATTGAGATAGCCAGATAGGCATATAGAGTGATTGTTTTACTGTCCAAGCTGTAAAATCATCATGTGTGTTTTTAAAATGTGAAAGGATTATAGAATTTACCAAAAGTGTCCTCATGTTGTAGCAAAAGGTGGCTAAAAGGGAAGTTGGATCCCCAAATAGAAATAGAAGACACGACGGCATTGGTAGATTACAAGAGTTCTACAAAAGCTTAAAAAAGAAGAATAATGTGGATGAATTACTTGAGGTTGAGGAGGAAATGCAGTTGAAGGAATCCGGTGCTTCAAGCTCCAATCTTGACGAGTATGTTTTTGACTCATTGATTTGTCACATGTGTGTTGTGCAATGCCTATTTAGATCATATTCTTCTTTCTCTTACATTACGTAGTTGTGGCGTTATACTTTTTAGATCAACAGGAAACAGTTGCAGCCCACAATGAATGGAACCTTTGAGATATCTGATGATCCTCTTAACTACAACCAAATGTGGTTCAGGAGGTGAAGCCTTAAGTTGACTGACTTTATTGAGAAAGAAGCTGATTTTGACCTTGTAATTGTTTCATACTGTTTCCAATGCATTTGTAAAGCGAAGTGTCTGGGAGTAGATGACCAGCTCCCTGATCATCTATTTGATCATATACTTGTTTAAATCAGTAGCCTTCAAAACAAAAAATCAAGATTTTTTATAGTTTCAATTGAATGGTTGGATCAACAAATTTAACGTTCTTTCTGAAAAAATTATGGTGTAACAGTACTACAGTATTATACCAGTGTAGTTTAATTTCTAATGTATGTGTTTATTGTGTTTGTCAAAGCTCTTTTACATGTGATTATTTTTTCTTTATCATCTCGCAGTTAATGGTGCTGACAATTTATGCCTTTCTATATGGAAAAGCGTATTTGGTAAGTTGGATATCTTCATGCTTTGATGTTTGTACATTTTTTAGCTTTCTGTTACTTAAATATCATCAATTTTAATGTTAAACGTCTTTCTCACGCATTCAAAATTTATTCATTTAGATGGAGTTTTATTGTGACAAAATTTTGTGGTCAAACCAGATTTAGGTCTTTCGTTAGGCTTAAGTCGGAGATGCTTATCACATTTTTCTTTTATATAATTATCGGTTTTGCGCAATCCATAGCTTGAATTTTAGGCTTTGATGTCATATTACAATTCTCGGTTGAAGAAAATTTTAGAGAAAACATAAAGGGTAGAAAGAAAATATAGATCTGAAAAGAGAAAATGGTAATATGATTTGCTTGGGAGGGCTGTGAGTACCCATATATATATAGATGAATAGATCAATGCAAGGAGTTAGTTAGAAAGCGTGTAAGTTTCTTACCAGTCATACAATTTAACGGTACAAAAACAGTGCGCTATGCACTTATTTTGATACTGGAGTATAAAGGAACATTTTTGTTTTAGGCACTCTCCGGCGTTGGTGAAGCAATTGAAGAAAGGGCTAAGATAGCCAAGAACACTGCTCTGATTGCTGCTTTGAGTACACAGTTTCTCTTCCAAATTGGTATCTTCACTGCTGTGCCAATGGTCTTGGGCTTCATTCTTGAACAAAGCTTCTTGAGGGTAAGTAAGTGTGTGTGTGTGTGTTTGTATGTCTTTATCTTAATAGATATAACCAAAGAAAACATGGAAAGTAAGGAGTACCAAGCCAGTGTTTCATCTCAAAAAATTGTTGTGACTATAGAACCAAGTGCTCTAGGTTTTCTTCTGTTCTTTTATTCTACTTTTAACTTTTTATTGAATGATGTTTAGTGAAAATTGTTCCATCGAGGAAATTCCAACTCTTTCTTATTATATTTTATTGTTCTGCAGGCAGTTGTCAATTTCGTCACAATGCAGTTTCAGCTATGCACTGTTTTGTTCACTTTTTCTTTGGGTACAAGAACCCATTATTTTGGAAGAGCAATTCTTCATGGTGGTGCAAGGGTTTGTGTGCCAACTTTATGCCCTCTATTATTCCATTTATTTTATAATTTTTAATATGTTTGTGTCAACAGTATCAAGCGACTGGCCGGGGGTTTGTTGTCCGCCATATCAAATTTTCTGAAAATTACAGACTCTACTCTCGTAGTCATTTTGTTAAAGGGTGAGGCATATCGTTTCTTTAAGTTGAGTCGACATATGTGCAATGTCTTTTGCCTTTGTCTGTCTACAATTAAGTTTCTCAAATTTCTAATCATTTACCGTGAGAGAACTATAGAGATCAAAAGTGAGAGAAAAGCTAGTCGTGAAATTCTGTCTTTTTCTGTGTATGATTAAATGTACAATACTGCTTCTATAGGGTGATAAGCTACAACTTCTTTCAAGAATGAATAACCAACAGTAACTGCATTTATTGCCTCTCATTATGGCGTGATTTATAGCTCACATCTTATTCTATCCCATATTTATGAAATTATTCTTGTGTACATTGCATACTCTTTAAAGCTCGCAATTCCTTATAGCTCTATACCTTGAATGGAATAATCATAATCCTATATCTTCTTGTCTTCAGGTTGGAAGTTGTACTTCTGCTGATAGTGTATCTTGTTTATGGCTACAATGATGGTGGTGCACTGTCATACATTCTTCTGAGTATAAGCAGTTGGTTTATGGCTCTATCCTGGTTGTTTGCTCCATATTTATTCAACCCTTAGGGATTTGAGTGGCTAAAGTAAGTATTATCTAAGCTGCCTTTTCTATGCCTCTGATGAAATAGTTGTTTATGTTATAATTATTCTTTTATGTATGCAATTTTCGTGCGTAGTTAGCTTTCTGTTAAGTTTTATGTTGTATAGTCGGTTAGAGAGACATACACCAGTAGGGCTGTTGGGCCTTGTTTGGCAAGCTTAATTCTACTCTATAAATAAGACTTCGAAGCTCTTTGAAGCTATTAAACAAGAATATAAATATATTTTTTGCGTTTCTAGGGTTCAATCTCTCTCACACTTTATCAACTTTCATATCCTTTCAGGTAAAACTCTCATATCTACCGAATTTCTCTCTTTTTGTGTATTTTAGGGTAGTGATAGACTTCCAAGACTGGAAAAGTTGGCTACTTTGCACCAGTGTTGAGGGAGAAGAAAGCTGGGAAACCTGGTGGGAAGAAGAACTGGTATTCAATATTTTTCATACATTGTTCTGAAATGTATTTTCTTGCTTTTATTTTTATATTTTTATCCTGGTCATTGATAACTTGGTCATTAAACTCCCAAAAAAGTTGATAATTTTTCATATGTTACACATATGTTCTACTTGAATGTGCTAATTTGCAGTTATAAAAAACTGGCAATTTTATTTACTTTGTTGGGTGCTGCTTTCTTTTGGAATAATAGTTGATGTGCTAAATGAATGTGTGTGTTATATAAGTAGTTCTAGATCTAAAGAGACAAATTTACTTTTACATTGTTGGTCCGCAACCATAGACCTGTGTGTGTGCTTCCAATCCAAACCTTGCCTCGATCGCTTCAATGTGGGAGTTTTATTTCCCCGGGTTGCTCTGATTTTTGTCGTCTACGTCCTTTTAGAATTATTCATGGTTTGCATAGTAAAAAATAACAAGGATCTAAAAATTACAACCAAAACAATATGAATCGAAAGCAACTTTTCCTATTTTCAACGATTCAATGGGAACTTTTTGAAGGGAACTAAAGCCAAAATTGATATAAACTTCAAGGACTAAAAAGTTACTTGAGTCATTTCAATTTTATCTTTCAAAATCAATTGTTTTGAAATCTAGGAAAAGGTGACTTTAACTGCTGGTCATGGTTTCTTTTTTCAAGGGAACTAAAGCCAAAATTGGTATATATTACAAAGACTAAAAAGTTATTTACGTCATTTCAATTTTATCTTTCAAATTCAACTGTTTCGGAATCTAGGAAAATGTGACTTTTATAAACCGCTGGTCAGATTTTCTTCAGCTAATTGAAATTGAGTCAGAACCTACTGGATATACAATCTATTGATTGAACTTGATTAAGGAATCAATTAATAGATGACTTGAATATAATATGCTGAGGGATTAATCACAATAAGACCATGCTAATCTTTGAAATAGGCATTCCTCTTTCTTCAAGATAGGTTTGGTAGTGGGCATGTGAAGTGAGCTGTAGCTTATCTTTTTTCATGTGCATGGGGGGGAAGGACTATTATGATGCATTATGGGGTTCATGTATTGACTGACTAATTAAGTCACAATAAAATGACCAAATATGACAACAAGATAAACTATTTTGCAATTATTCCATCTGTAGGCTCATATCCGGAGCTTGGGTTCGAGGATAGCAGAAACCATCCTGAGTCTGAGATTTTTCATTTTTCAATATGGTATTGTATACAAGCTTGACGTGAAAAGAACAGATACTTCATTGACGGTATGTCTATATTAATAGTTTTTTGCACAATACAATGATGTAGTGGCTTTATTTTTTTATATTCGACCTCGACTACAGAGTTAGTGCAGGTTAGTCAACTGATTGCTTATGTTTGCCATTTTGCACAGGTTTATGGATTCTCATGGGTAGTGCTGGCAGTGCTAATAATTCTTTCTAAGGTGCAAAATTGAACTTTGTGATCTTAGAATACATGTGTATTCTGCTAATTTTGACTCAAGGCTATCTTGTATTCTTTCATGATAGGTATTCACTTTTAGCCCAAAGATATCAGTCAAATTCAAGCATGTGCTGCGCTTTGTACAAGGACTATTCCTCTTGTTGGCACTGGCGGGTTTGGCTGTAGCAATTATATTAACCGAACTATCGGTACCAGACATATTCGCTACTATTTTAGCATTCATTCCTACTGGATGGGGAATTTTATCAGTATGTTCTCTTTTGTCTGATGCAATGTTTATTACTTATTTCATCTTTCTGGTGTTAGATTACATGCTTGAAACATCAGTAGTCTAAAGTTGGAAATCCTTCGTTCATTATAGTTTGATTTGTGCTTCAAATTTATATTGCTTTTATTTACAAGGTAGTTAGCAAACTGAAGTCACATTAGGTTTGTTTTTTACTTTTCTTTTCAATTGATGTGTTGTTTATATTACAAAAATGTCACCTATAGTTATGCCCTGGGTTTCGTTAGAAGAATACAGTGAAAAACCAAAGTTGTCAAAATCAGACCAGACCCAGCGAATCAACTAGTTGAACCGAGAACTGGCCGATTAAACCACAGTTCATAATGCATTAGAATTGGATCAGATCAGATTGAACTAGGTTTTTTTTCTTTCAAAAAAAAATATTTTTTAATACTTTTTATTTGTTATTTCTTCCATTCAACTGTGATTAAACCAATTGAATTATGATCCATAACTCTTGTCAATTTGATCTCTGACTTCCTTATCGATTTCTATCTTATCCCAACCAGCAAATAGATGCTAAGGTATTTAGACTATTTTGTTGTTTGACATCTAGAATTCTACACACTTATCTAGACATTTTTTGTAAGAAGTGGAACACTATTTAATGTGCTGAAAGGGAGCTGATTTGGTATCAATGGCTTTAAATATATCTCAATTGTATGCATTTGCATCACTCTGAATTTTACATGTTGATTGTCC
>Ga0209282_1000533_pt1 | contig 18434 bp, 7 predicted proteins | sample Mtrugardesep15_FD_187529 | JGI IMG/M metagenome (GOLD analysis project Ga0209282, IMG submission 187529) | Root nodule microbial communities of legume samples collected from California, USA - M. trunc garden sep15 (SPAdes) (version 2) | ecosystem: Host-associated > Plants > Roots > Nodule...
ACTCTCCATGAGAAACGGGTCTAGTAATATGAAATTCAATCGAAAAGAAAGTAAAATTTGATTAATAAATACTTCAACACCGAACTCAGGTTTCCTTGAAAATATAAGTATATACGTGACTGTAGGTTAACAAAGTTAAAGATTTTTTTTAAAGAAACAAAGGTATAGCACAATTATGTTCAATCATTATTTTTTTATACTTTATACTTAATTAGAAGGTGGGGAAAAAACTAAACATACGCATGTGAGTATGATATTGTTATGATACTTTTTTCTTAGGGAACTTGTCATGATACCTAAAAATATAATCTTTGAATTGGATACTTTTAGAAATGTCATTTGATTTGGTAGGAACATAAATAATTGAAGGAAGTGTGACAAATCCTCCGGAGAGAGAGGAGTAGATGAGGCAAAAAGTTCAATGATGTGATGAGCTAGCTACCCAAACTAGGAACCTATAATTAAGGGTGGGCGTAATTAATCATAGCATTAGATATATGTCATTTTCTGCATGCCAAATATCAAATATATCCCCCCTTTCTGAAATTCATCATCTTTACTACCGTCACGCATTCATCGAGCACATGTTCTTAGTTAGCCATTCAATCTTAATCAAATGACTTGTATTCGACTGTGCTTAACAGATCCAACACATGAAGTCTTAATCATATCAACTTGATCATGTAGTCCAAATTCGCAACATTGTTGGCAATCCGTTTTTTTCTCACTTTATGACCTATAAAATCTAACTCAATTGTCACTGTTGAGTCGATGTTGTTAAGTTAAACCCTTTCACTCGAGTTTAAATTCAGAATCTCACAATTGTGTGAGAGTTTCAACCGAGTATTTGTCACTTCGTCCTAAAAAAAATCATGCACTTATACATGGTAGTCAATCTCGGCAAATGGATTTGTGATAAACATTTATTACTTGTGCCAATGTCGATGTTGTTGAGTTGAACACTTTCCGTCAAATTTAGATTCAGAATCTTGCAATTGTGCTTGTGAGTTTCAACGGTATTAGTCATTCTCAAGAAAGAAAGAAAAAACCATACAATCATTAAGCCTCTGCTTGGTTTTGCGGCAAGATTTTTACATTTTCGCAAAACCACCGAGATATCCGCCTTAAGTAGAAGTTCTGTTTTGTAGCTTTTTGGAATCATGACAACTTTGTCTAGTAAACCCACCGACGCGCGTCTCTTGCCAACTGATCATAGCTCTCATGTTTATGTTTGTGTCTATGAAGCACGGAGTCATGGACACTCTTCTGATTAGACATGCTCTGGTGTCGGACACGCGTCGGTGTTTGACACCGACACCAACACGACACATATGATTACAATGAATTATGTCATTTTCTTTAATTATTATTTGTGTCAGCGTATCCGTGTCCATGTCGTCTCCAATGTCTGAGTCGTGCTTCATAGGTCTTTGTCGATTTTAATACCAATATTAATTCCTATAATGTCGGTTATAAAACTCAGGAATCAGAATCCATAGAATCACGAGGGGTACGCCAATGGCAAGGCTGTATCCAATGGATGTTCACATTTCAATATTTGTCCTCCATTATATAGATTCTCTGATCCCCTAAATTTGTCTCTCTCGGACAGTTTCCTCTGTCACGGACATGGTTTGTGGTTTGTGCAACGCACATAGAAAAGTTCCACAATCCACACTATAATAAGTATACTCTTTCTGTAGAAACAAACAAAATATACTCTTTCTGTAGCAAGAAAGTGTAATTTTCTTACCATATAGTACTTGATTCTAGTCTATTATATTATCTATATTTATATTCATACAGCTATTACTTCTACAAAATTTAATATTTTTTCAATAGTTAATTAATTAAATGGACATTCTTTTGTTGAATGTGTGGCATAGGTTCTTGGACAAGGCAGCAATTAAGGACCCAAAAACAGGTGGTAATGAAATTAATTTGGTAAGAAAATGGTATCTATCAACCTTAACAGATGTTGAAGAAGTAAAATTGGTGTTAAGAATGTTACCAATATGGGCCACAACCATAATGTTTTGGACAGTATATGCACAAATGACCACATTCTCAGTATCACAAGCAACAACATTAAACCGTCACATAGGAAAATCATTTCAAATCCCACCAGCATCTCTAACTGCTTTCTTCATTGGTAGCATCCTCTTAACAATCCCAATTTATGATCGTGTCATTGTTCCTATAACAAGAAAAATCTTCAACAACCCACAAGGACTAACACATTTACAACGCATTGGTGTTGGTTTGGTTTTCTCCATTTTTGCAATGGTTGCAGCAGCACTCACTGAATTAAAACGTATGAGAATAGCACATTTGCATAATTTGACACACAATCCTAATTTGGAGATTCCAATGAGTGTGTTTTGGTTGGTCCCACAATTCTTCTTTGTGGGGTCAGGTGAAGCCTTTACATATATAGGACAATTGGATTTTTTCTTAAGGGAATGTCCTAAAGGGATGAAAACTATGAGCACGGGTTTGTTTTTGAGTACATTGTCTTTGGGATTTTTCTTTAGCTCTTTATTGGTTACTTTGGTGCATAAGGTGACAGGTCAGCATAAGCCGTGTCTTGCTGATAATCTTAATCAAGGAAAGCTATACGATTTTTATTGGCTTTTGGCTTTGTTGAGTGGTTTAAATTTGGTCATCTACTTGCTTTGTGCTAATTGGTATGTTTATAAGGATGAAAGGATTGCTGAAGAAGGCAGAGAATTAGATGATGCACATGCAATTTAACATGCTTAGGTTAATCCATTTGCTTTGTAACAACGACTTATAATATCAACTTTAAGTGTGATCATATAACCTCTCGAAAAAAATTGTGATCATATAAATATAGATTTTATCAACAATGTGTGTTAATTTCAAAAGAGTAAAAAGAAAATAACCAAGAAATTGCAATTAAGTACGAAGAATTATCATACCAACCATTGCAATAGTGTGAATACCTAATCAGAGGTCTTTATCATACACGGTGGTGAAATGCTATTTTGTGCATGCCTAACAAAACTCTACATCTATACTATCTTCCTCTACCCCTCTTTACTTTTCTGTCACATCACTAAATTAGAGGTAAAATGTGTCTAAAATTTACTTTTCCAAACTAGACGATGTCATGTGATTAAGGTGATGCATTTGGTTGATCAAATTTTGCACAATGCACTGCACAAATACTAATAACTTGGCCAAGACAAACTACACATTACACTTTTTGAATCATTAGTTACATTTTTATCACAAATTTCAATGTCATATAATACTTAAAAGAAAAAAAGGTTTCCCTCTTTTTTAAACTTTTATGACAACACTCAACTTCTAACCTAAAATGCACTTGCTTTTAATTTTTTTTTTATTCAAATTCTATTTTCTCTCTCAAAGACTTAAACTAACTTCCTCCTATTATAACTCTCTTTAAATTCGAATTTTCTCTTATCTCTCTAATCATTCATCTTATTTATTTTCGCTCTCACTTTCTCCATTTCATTTGCAATGCTACTTTCTTCTTAATCAATATTGTTCTCTAGTCTTTTGTTCATAATTTTAACATTGTTAACTAGTATTAACAACAAAAATCTTTGCTTTTTTTTACCGGATGCATAAATGAGTTACGAAGAGAGATATGTGTATGCTTTCATAATTAGAATGCAACTTCATCAAATTTGGGTCCGATGTTTTCTCTATGTATCAATGGTAAATATTTGTCTCGTATTTTTTATATTTATCAATGACATATACTTGTCTTGTTTTCAAAGAGACTATCAAATTTTTACACCAAATATAAGACACTTCAATGACAACATTTTCGGCAAACTTTCATAAATAATTTAAATCCAACATCATGAAGATACAACATCCTTAAGAAAAATGTAATTTAATGTAACACATCATTTCGTTTATTGCTCGATTTAAACGGAGATGCAATTGAAACTAAATAAGTTTGTGGTATTTCATTGTTTTGGAATTGATTTTGCGTACCATTGAGCAAATGAATGTTTTTTAAAAAATATAGTGAACGATTGAGAATTAAAAAAAATGAACATAAGGTATTGAGAATGATTTTTTTTTTTTGTGGTGCCCGGGCAGACCTTGCATATATTATGCATTGTCCATACCAACTGAGCTAAGATTACGAGAACAGGTATTAAGAATGATTGAATGAATGTAGTGATAGCCGATGATGAATATTGTTTGCCAAAAAAAAAAGCCGATGATGAATATTGTAAAAAACACACACACACACACCATCTCTGTCAAGAATTGTTGGTTTGTTAGTTTACCTAAAACCAACCCAAGTTAACTCACGTTGGGTGACACTTTTTAGAGATTAAAATAAAAGTGATTTTGACATCGAATAATTTATCTTGTTTGTTACGAATTAAAATAAAAGTGATTTTACCATAAAATAATTTAGAGATTTAGAGATCATTTTATAGAGATTTTATGAAAAATCAGAATTTATTTTGCGTTTGTTTACTCTAATAAAAATCACTTTTTTTAAAAAAAATAATAATTTTAGTTTGTTTGGATACAGCTATATAAAAGCGATTTTTTGTTACAAAATTTGTTCAATCTTTTGATCCATATTTTCTCTCTCCTTAAAAAAAAATTTATTTTGTAAGAAGATGCTCTTAACAGCTTCTCATTTGAAGTTATTTTTAGATTCTTATTTTTTTTAAAAGTTGTAACAAGCGTATGCAATAATATTAAAAGTGTTTATTATTTTTTTAAAAAGTGATTTTTTTTCTTAAAAAACTATAACAAACGGTCTCTTAGAGGTTATTTTTTAAAAAATTTATAAAAGAACCAGAATCTATTATGTGTTTGTTTACCTCAATAAAATTCACTTTAAAAAAAAATTAGTTAGGTTGAATACAACTATATTATTTTTTATTTTTTTGAAAGATTTGAATACAACTATTTAAAAGGGGATTTTTGTTGCAAAATTAGTTCAAATATTTGACGCTTATTTTCTCTATTTTCTAAAAAAATCTAAATGACTTTGTCAAAAAAAAAATCTAAATGATTATTTAAAAAAATATATATATTTTTTCTTGAAAAAACTACTATAACAAACAGGCTATAGGAACAAAAATAAAGCACGGACAGACTTAGGCAGCACGTTATTATTTAAGAAAAAAACGCATTAGGGTTTCAGGTTTTGGTTCTTTCTCAACTCTCGCTCTCTCTCTCTCTCTCCTTCTTCTTTCACATATTCACCGAATCTTGCTTCTCGTGAGTTTTGATTATCCACCATGTTCATTGTAAGTTCTCCAAGTTAGATTGTTATTATTTATCATTATCATGATTATTTGGGTAGTTAAATGGTTATTTTTGCTTATGTGTTTGTATATAGGAATTAGATTGTCCGTCCAGTGTCAAGAAGCAATTGGCGGAGCTGTTTCGAGAATCTCTGAAAGCAACTGTGCCTAGTGAACCAGGCGTTGTTCCCTTAGTTGAAGCATGTGTTGCAAATAAAAATGGTGTAAAATATGCTGATTATCAGTGGTAAGTTAGGGTTTGTTGCAAACGATTAGCTTTTTTGTTGCTTAAAGCTAATCGTTTTTTATTTTTTTTAAATTCTGGGTGCAGTAATAACGCGATGAGTCTTTTTCCTATTATTAAAGAGAAGCAACCGGAATTCCAAAATCCACGTTCACTTGGAGAGGTATCATCTGAGATTTTTTTAATCCCTTTTATTAATTACTCTTTTTAATTAAATTTTTTTCGTTGTCGTGTGTAGGGCATTGCGAAAAATCTCCCTCCATTGGAGATGGTAGAATCGTGCTCTGTTGCCGGTTCTGGATATGTGAATGTCATCTTATCAAAGAAGTGGATAGCACAGGTGATTGATTGTATTTGGATTCGTGGTTTTAAATTAGAAATTTATACGTGTCTCCAAATTTCTAGGCAACTATCTGAATTGTAGCATGTGTTGTTTGGAATTGGATTATGATCTTAACATGAAATGTCTTTGATCTCCTGCAGAGCTTACAGAAGATGCTCACTTCTGGTATTCATTCATGGGCTCCTCGACTTCCTGTCAAGAGGATTCTGGTTGACTTTTCCTCGCCTAATATAGCAAAAGAAATGCATGTTGGTCACCTGAGGTCAACCATTATTGGGGACACAATTGCACGGATGCTTGAATTTTGTCAGCCGGAATGTCTCATACGCCGAAATCATATCGGTGACTGGGGCACTCAGGTAGATTTAATCTCTAAAGTAAACTATCCTTTTGGCATTGGAGCATATGGCTTATAGTCCATGCATTGATTTTGCAGTTCGGGATGCTGATTCAATACCTCTTTGACAAATTTCCAAACATAGAAGATGTTAATGAATGTGAACTTGGAGATCTACAGGTGAGATAACATATGGAAATGAACTTCATACCAGTTTTCTTATGTAGGTGTTTATTCATATGTTTTGTCTATTTTTTGTTCAGATCTGACATTGTTTTTGGTTAAACTAGCTGCATGGTTATTATATATTCCTAGATATCTAGGAGTTAATTTGTTATAAATGCTATAAAACCTAAATAGATAAGAGATATGCAATCAGATCAACACTTCCATTGCCTCCTTCATTTTTCTTTAAAATTAGAAAGATGTCAAGATGTGAATTCAGAAATAAATGTCTGGGCTTATGTTTGATTGTAGATACTAGTATCCTACCCAGCATCAAATTGTATAAATGAATAGTCAACCTTGAAGTGGCAATGTTTTATTTATTGATCTTCATGGATAACGTTTTATGTTCTCATTGTTATTTAGCTTTTGATGGAAAATTATTTTAGTTATTTTGAAATTATTGGAGTTGGTGCATTTTTTAGGCATTCTATAAGGCCGCAAAATCGAAGTATGATAGTGATCCCGATTTTAAAACCAATGCACGTCAGTCAGTGGTAAATCTCCAGGTAAATTTTACTTAATGTTTTTTCTCTTCTTTTAGCCCCCTATTTGCTAGATCACAGGGAATTGATTATACATTTTCTGTATGCCTGAATTTTGATTTCAGAGAGGGGATCCCAAGTATCGCGAAGCATGGGAAAAAATTTGTGAGGTTAGTAGGGCTGAATATAACAAGGTCTATCAACGCCTTGGAGTTCGTTTAGAGGAAAAGGTAAGGGTTCTAGTTTCTTTTGAATCTCCCATGAGGAATTCCTTATCCCTTTCTTTTAACAATAAATTTGGTCAGTTCTAGCATTAAAATGGAGAATGCATACTGTGTAGCAATAAATCGAATATCTTGAAATTATGTTGCAGTCGTTATAGATTTTAATTTTTATTAAATAATAGTGACATGTTTTACTTTGTACTGATTGGTGATTGGTAATGTATTTGGTTACAGGCAGAGAGCTTCTATAATCCATATATTCTTCCTACTTTGGAGAGCCTGGAGAAAATAGGGCTGATTGAACGCAGTGACGGTGCCCGTGTGATATTTGTTGAGGGTGTAGACAGACCACTAATTGTTGAGAAAAGCGATGGTGGCTACAACTACTTTTCAACTGATCTAGCATCACTTTGGTTAGTTTTTTTTTTTTGGATATCTTCTCGAAGGTTGCAATGTGACTAACATGAATATTCAAATTCTGTTATCAATTAGTCAAAATTAGTTTATCTTGAATGTCACACATACTGAAACACATTTAGGAGCTGAACCAAATCATAAATATGGTCCAGTTTGGTTTGGGTTTATGAACTATGCACCCACATAAGGGTATTCCAATAATTAGACTTGGCGGTAAAATACCAAGAAAAAATGTATCATTAATTATAAACAAGCATTTAGATTTAAATGGTTTGCTATCAGACTGATTTTGTGATAGGATTTTATGATTGTTTCTGTATATACATTGTTTTTGTTTAAAATCTGGTGCACATGTTTCTATTTGTCTTGCAGGTATCGTCTGAATGTCGACAAGATTGATTGGAATATATATGTTACAGATGTTGGGCAGTGGCAACATTTTGACATGCTTTTTAAGGTATTGCCCAATTGACTGATAAATCGTCAGTTCTACTGCTGATATTACAATGAGTTTAAATGTCAGACATCTCTTTTGATTTTTCTATCAGGCCTTCAGGCTTGCAGGGTGCAGGGACGGATCTATTAATGTTGGTGTGGAAGTTGGTGCCTGCACTAACATTTCAGACTTGTTCAAATATAGCAGTATGTAATTTAACACTTCATTATAATAATTGTTATGCATTTTAATGTGTTGTTTTTCAAAAAAATGCAAAGTAATAGTAATTGTCTACTAGATTCAACCAATGTGATGAGTGAATTGTTTGTAATTTTTTAAATGTGTGAGGTGTTGTTTTAAATTTTTATAATCTTTATATACATTAAGTTACAAAAATAAACTTAAATGTGTCTTTTATGAGTCATTTTAATCTTTAAATGTGTATCTACTATCTAGTACTTAATTTGGCCCTCAAAAATATTTTTACTTGGTGAAATTGATCGACAAAATTACTTACTAACAAGGGATATATTTGAAGATGTGTTATTAAATTCAGATATTTTAGTGACAATACTTCACACGGTTAGAGACTAAAATGATTATTTGCTATATTTTTAAAACTCTATGTATTAATAATTGAAAGAGATATATAGTGCCTCCACTAATCAAATTTTCTGCATCCGTCCCTGGCAGGGTGGCTTCCAAAGGATGCAAATGAATATCCAATAAGCACTCATGTAGGTTTTGGTCTTGTTTGTGGCGATGATGGAAAACGATTTAGGAGTCGCAGCAACGAGACTGTTCGATTGGTTGATTTACTTGATGAAGCTAAAAGGCGCTGTAAAGATACTCTTCGTGAACGTTGTAAGTAAGAGTTGCCTATTGCAATTATTATTCCTTCGTGCGATCCAAAATCAAAGAAATGAAGTTTCTGTTTAAGATCTATGAAACTGGTATTATGCATCAGACAGTTAACCTTCTAATTCCTTTGTTCATCTAGATAATGCTCAAAATTGGACAGAGGAAGAGATTGACAAAACAGCAGAGGCCATTGGATATGGGGCTGTTAAGTAAGCTCTTTATCTCAATAATATTTTCGCATATTTAAAGTATAATAGCCAACATGCTTTCCATACTAACATGTAGTTAACTTGTAGACATACTTTATTGAGTTAAATTGGAACCAGATGTCTTGTCTGAAAATTTCCTATTTACTTAATTTTAGAAGTTTATGTGTTGCTTTTCATTCTACTTTAATGTTCTGAATCTGGTTGATATATACTTATTTTTAGTTTGAATTTTAGAATATATGTTCTAAACCTTGCTACACATAGCTGGTCCCAAGCCCGGATAAAAGGAGAGGGTTGGGTTAGGCCTCGAACGTAAACTTATTAAAATCTCTGACATGAATCTAATATGCAATAGCTGTAAGACTAGTGATAATGTATGTAACAGAGTGTTGGGATCTCAAGAACCAACACGAAAATAAATTAAGCTTGGAAAAGCTGAAGATGTTTTGTTTGAAAGGATTAAAAATGAAACATTAGAGAGAGTTGGGGGTTGCATTTATAATAGAAAAGGTTGTGGAAACTAGGCTTATGTGGAGAGAGAAGTAGGCAAGAGTGTTTGAAGAGAGAAAAAGGTAAGAAATATAGTAGATTTGATGTATTGTTTGGTATAAGGGAAAGAGATGTGAAGTAGAAGAGAGAAAATATCTTCCACTGTTTGGTTAGATTGAAAGTGATACCCTCGCAAAACACCATCGGAACAACCCAGTCTCTCAAACTTCCACCAAAAACTAAACCAAGGCCATCAAGTGTTTCAAATTTCACATTAAAAAGAAGTAGGTATGTATTTAATGTATCAAATTTTTGTATGAAAGTTTCTATGATACCCTTTTGTATATGGATGTGTTTGATTTTAACTTCTCGTCGTCTGTTAAGACACTTAGTAGTATTAATTATGGGTATATTTATAAAAAAAATAAAAATAATAATGTATCTAGTAATTTGAAAGGAAGCTGATATTTAGGGATACTTTTTTTCTTTCAAAGAGGGCTTATATTTAGGGACATCGATAGTAAAAGCCGAAGCACGGGTTGCATGGTTGTTGGTTTTTTATCATGCTGAATGTTCCCCGTATATAGTGATTGTTTTTTGTATGAAATGACTCTGCATATGATTTTAGGTTTGACTTTACGACATTTCTGTTGTCTCTTATGCCTTTGTTATTAAAATGCTGAATGAGTTGTAGACTTGTTGTCCATCATGTTCATGTTTTTGATGTGTTCACAGATATGCTGACTTGAAGATCAATAGATCAACGAATTACACTTTCAGCTTTGATCAGATGCTTAATGATAAGGTGCATTTACTATTTTCAAATGCTTGTCAAGTAACAGAAAAGCTTGTAGATTTTGTAACACCATTATTGATGGCCTCAAACCTGTCCTGCTCCCTTCTTATAGAAAATATTTCCAACTAATGTAAAGCTATAAATGTCGCGCCATTTTAGTCCAAAAAAAAAAGTCTCACCTTTCTAAGCCTTTTGTCCAACAGGGAAATACTGCTGTTTATTTGTTGTATGCACATGCTAGGATCTGTTCCATTATCGAGAAATCTGGTAAAGACATAGAAGAACTAAAAAAGGTAAGTTTTTCTAATTTCCATGATGATGACATTGGATTTGTTGAAAAAAGTAATTTAATTCCTTTTTGCATCATATGCTTAATTTATATGAATTGTGTATAGGTTTTATACTAGAGTAGATCATGGTTAAATATTAGTCAGTTAAGCAGTCATCTATTGTGATTGTGATATGATTCAATACTGCATTTGTGTTTATAACTGGTGCAAATTTACATGCTTCATATCTCTTTTACCAACTTGTGACAGAATGGGAGTATGGTGCTCGGTCATAAAGATGAGCGTACATTGGCTCTTCATTTACTACAATTTACCGAGGTAGAGTGAAACATTTGTTCTTGAGTTTTATTCCTTGCATACTATACATGTGTGTGTGTGTGTGTAATTTTACAATCTAAAATATATATGCACTTACATGAGATTTTTAATCTTTCAGGTTTTTGTCGAGTCATGTTCGAATTTACTCCCCAACAAGTTGTGTGAATACCTATATGATTTGGCTGAAATCTTCACAAAGAAATTTTATTCTAACTGTCAGGTATCCAAGGCCATAAATTCTGTCTCTATTAATTTGAATGTCGTTCATATTAATCCTATTTGTTGTGTATTAATGTGAATGCCTTTGCCAGGTTGTTGGGTCACCTGAAGAAACTAGTAGACTCTTGTTATGTGAAGCAACACTTACTGTGATGAGACAGTGCTTCTATCTCCTTGGAATTGAACCAGTTGACAAGTTATGATCACGTTTGAAAGTGGAGTTCAAGAGCATGTTAGAGGGGAGTTCACGGAGTTAGTTTTGGTTTCGAGTTGACAAACTTTTGAGGCTTTCTGTTCAATGCATCATGAGTTTGAGGGATGATTCCTAGTCTAGTCTTTTTAGGTTTATTATATATTCTCTTTTTAACCTTTATTTTTATGGTATTCTTTTAAAATTCTAATCTCCTTTGTTATTCTCTCTTCTTGATTCTAGTATTAAATTTAGTGTATCTTGAGGAATATTCAAACTAAATTCTCTATTATTTTTTTTTTTCCTAATTTTCTCAATCAAATTTTCGTAACTGAATCACTCCACAGTTTTTTTTTGGTAATATATTTCCTTCCACATTTCTTTCTCATATCTTGAAGAATATGGCTGAAAAGTATGATAGTCTAGGAGTGTTCAGAACCGCAGTAGCCAAGTAACGCAAGATGGATTAGAAGCTTCAGGTTGTAGTTTCTGTGCTGGTCAAAATCGATACAGTTTCAAATACTTTACATTTTCATAGTATTGATCATAATTTATTGCATTCGATCGAGTACTTTTTTTATTTATTATTACACTAGAGCAATTTGTTTCCCTCTAGATTTGTACTCCAAGAAAGCAAGATTGAGAATGTTTCTAGAGTATTGATAATTAAACATAAAAAATTGGACAACTTATAAAATCACACAAAAACTATGGGACTTTTATAATAATTTTTTACCTCTCAAATTAACACTTGTTCTGAATGTTGCTTTATAAGCTGTCCAATTTTTTATGTTCTTGTTTTGTTTCTAAGCACATATGACATGGGAAGAAGAAGAGACCCTCTGGAAACAACTCAAATCAATCATCTAAACGTGGAAAGTACTTAACGATTAATAGAAACATAATCAGATTCCAAAAGGTTTCTAGTCAATGGACTCGTCTGTTTTCTACTAAACTTAATTACTCTGCCACCAATTATTGATTGGCTTTGGTGTCTGGAATTAATTTCAAGAATTTTTTTGCTCCTCTTTATAAAACGTATTTCCGCTCTTTTTATTGCGGTAACGTTTGAAAATTATAAACGGTATTTTTTTATGAAATTTTAGTTTTGATTAAAAGTAAAAATATAAATGTTTGTTGCTTTTTTTAATGACATAACAATCTTTATTATAGAAAAAGTTGTTTAAGGGTATAATTGGGATAATGAAAAAGTAACTATAAATATACTCATCTAGTTTGTTATATTTTCTAAATGATAAAGGAAAAAAAACAAATGTACATGTATTCATATTGTGTTTGTTACATTTGTTATAATATTTAAATTTATTCTTATCTATTTGTTACATGTGTTACTTGTATTTAAAATTAAGGGTATTTTTAAAAAGAAAATTCCAACTCAAAAGTGTGCTGAAAGGAATAGTTTCCTTTATATATATGATAGAAGTATAGATACCATTCACATCGATATATAGTTTTTTTTAGAGGAGATCGATACATAATTCACACGATAGATTTATCAAATCTAATAACATTGTGAATGTTTTCTCTCATCTTCATTTTCAATTAGTTTAGTACAACTCATTCTTCAATCATAATATATTATCAGCGACTTCGCAAAGATACTTAGGCTTCTTCAAGAAAGACTTTAATGTTGTATCGTTCAACAGAATGTACATGACTATGGGAACAATGACTAGATATATGTTTGGATTAATGGTGAATTTGGTGGCAAAATCACGATAATCCCGTGATTTTTTTAAACTGCAAATTGTAATTTTTGTCAAAATCATGGTGGCACATCATAATTATCCAAATCTCATCTCAATCTATTATTCTCACAACTAGTGAAAAAATTCCACCCACTATAGACATATGTACATGCACTGCATCAATGAGGATGTCTCTTTACACATGATGCTATCAAATAATTCAGTTTATGTCATCTACCCGCTCACTGGTTTTGGAGTATCAAGTGTGAGTAAACAAACTCCTATTAAATGTGAGTATTATACAGCAGAAAAATGGAATCCATATGTTGTTTAAACTCTTAGATAAAGATGTGATGTCCTAACAACTTTACGTGGTTGTTTGTCTCACATGAAAATCTCCACAATGTTTTACCAGAGTGAAATATTTGACTAAAGATAGCCAACTCCTTGTATCAATTTTTTTTTTTTATCGATGACGTTCTATTAATGAGTGTGAGTCAATAGTTGCACTAGCGTAAGTTGGTGAAAAGTATAGTCTTGAGGGAAAGGATACCTGATGCATGGATGAACTGTGGATGAACTAATATTGGGAGAGATTGTTAAGAGTATTATTTTAGCTGAATATAAAGTTCTACATTCGATGAAAATGTTAGTTCTACATTCGATGAAAATGTTAGCATTGAACCATGTCAAGCACTCATACGCCCATCTTGTGACTTGTCACCCTAGTTTGGATATCAGAACATGGAACGGTAGGTAGGGCCGTAGGGGGTCTAGTAATATCGACTTGTGAAATTACACAATGGACTCTAGGTCTTGTCATATAGAGAGGGGTCTGAACTCTGATGGCCTCATTCACAATGGAGAAAGAGCTTTGTAGTTTGAGTTCTCAAGGCATATTCGTGTTTCAACAAATAAACTCAATGCTGAGCTCTTGGACACACTTTATGGATTAGGTCAGATATGGGAATCAGAGGTGAGGTAGAGGACACAGCTATGCCATGGCACACCCAACTTTTCTAGACGTACGTGTTTTCATGCAATTTTCTATATGATAGATGGTTCTTCCTTCGAATCAATCTAGGATCTCCCCCGACACAATTGCTTTGTCATGCAAGCATCATTTTTACCAGAGAATCCTTTAGCAAAAGAGAGTATGGCATAGAAGTTGCACAGGACAAGATAAACACCTCATACAAGGACACATGTATACAACTAAACAACCACAAGCAGTATTAACAGGCAGCAATATAAACCCCTATACGAGCCGCACTAAGTTGTACAGATCTCAGATGCTGGCATCACTATAACATTTTCAGTGGCCGAATCTGTCCAACCAAAGCATAAAAGCTACAGCTAAAATTATCATGTATACCTATGGGGACGGAAAGAGAAAAGACACCAACAGGTAATAACATGGAATATCATGACACTGTTGCTAAGGTGAATGGGACTTGAGTACTGGTCAACTTGACAACAACAGTAAAATATTAATTTCGGCCATGCCTTCCTGTCCTTTCCTTCTCTTCAGCACGAGAAGAACCCACCTTACCTCCAACTTCGGACATTCTCTCAGGATGACTGTGCTCCGATGAAGGGAGCAGCCAACCTCCTTGTCCAGCCTGCCCAGCTTGTCCACCATGGCTAGCTCCTAAAACATAAACAAGAACAGGTTAAAATGATTCAAATGGCATACTGCTGTTTTGAAGAAACAATGTCATTCAACAGTGACAGTATTTCAGCGCAGAAACCCACATAATACCATATACATAACTCGTGTGCCACACATTGAATTCTACGTTGGTCTTGCTGCTTTTTTATGTAAAAAAATGAGACAGGAAATTTGGAAATAAAAAATGGTAAATTATTTTATGAGATTAAGGAACGTACCCACAACATGTATATATTACTATCCCCTAATCAATTTATCATTTAACATTCAATAAACTGCGCTAAAAAAATTTGGTAAAAAAAACTGCCAACACAACAGGCATGCTAAGCCGTACTCTCTACACCATTGAATGCACAGTACTTCTCTACCACTGTTTCCTTACTTCTATTAGTCAATAATAAAGAACATGAGCTAGGAATATCACACTAGTGAACTTTGTAGTTTTCTATATATCATAAAGAAATCGATAATATATATCCAACATGATAACGATTTCACAACAATGGACATCAGAAATCAGAATACACCCCATGAGAAAGCATTTCACTCCATACAAGCTACATGTGAGCACATGCTTGTATGCAAGTTATAACTATAATATACAAATAGACAAATAGATGTGTGAAAATATGTGGTAGTTGCAGAGAACTGAAATAGGGGGTGAAAAGATGCATGCATCCTAAAAACATACGCTGATGCACAAAAACAGTGCTACGAATGTGTCCACAGATACATTGTAACATAGCACAGGGTCTTTCTTTCGTTAAACTGATTATTGGCTGAAAAATTGCAAATACTGCATGGCATTTCACGTGTAATGATTTTACGATTTTTGTAATATATATCATCACTCGGTACAATTACTTTATTTCCTTGTATTTCAAGTATTCAAGTATTCAAGTAAATTCACATTTATAAAACTATGAATTTAGCACAATTTTACAAAATATACTAATAACACTAACTTCACAGAACTTTTTGGCACGAGTGTATAAAGGTAAAACTGTCAATAATATTTAATAAATAAGAGAGATATTCTAGAAATAAATCATCCATATTCCTCAATTAATCAGTTACTCACCAATACTCCCGCTCCATCCAGGCAAATACTTTTGACCCTTCCCTTTCCATTCTTCTTCAAAGCCTGTTAGTTCATCTGCGAAAAAACAACGCAAAACCTTCAGTAATGCTGATATACAAGTGTAAAGAACTGCTATAGTAGTTATTGTATCACGCCACCAGAAAAAGAAAAAAAACTAAGCATAAGCTAACCAACCTTCATTAATGTTGTGCAAAGTCTGCATAGTATCCACCTTACCATCTGGATTAAGTTTTCTTGAAAGGGTGTGGCCCTACAAAATATTAGATAAAAGTAAATTCAATTAAAGTAAGGACGTGGCTAAAACCACTAAAGAAACACAGCAAAAGTGATCCCAAAACCTAACCAACACAGTATAATATCGCTACCAAAGAGGATACCTTGTCATGCAGGCCTCTAGAAATCCTGTGAGAAGCTTGCCTTGTGGAAGTATCAGCCTCCTTGCTCTCCTCAAGTGTCACCTAACACAATGAAGATGGAATCAGAAGATAACATTACGCAAATCCTTGATTTGGTCTAGCTGTAAATCAGCGTAAAATCTTACTCCGTCACTTCCGGTCCTCCTTGTCTTTGATGAAGTATAATATGCTCCATTTGGTCCACCATAGCTAACTGTAGAGCTCTGGAAGCTGAAACTGCGAGTTTGAGGCTGAAGCTCACTTGCGTTGAATCTGTTGTACTCATTTCTACCCTGCAAATGTCTGATCTTCTTCCCTGCAACTTGACCCCCAACCCAATAAAAATTAGCCAAAACAAATACAAACTACAATTTTTTAGAGGGATAGGGCAAAAGGCACAAGCCCCTATTGGTTAATTCTAAACCGTAAACACATATTACCTTCAAGCTCATCATCTGGATGTTCTACAGAGGGTTCAGTGTTTGATCTTCGATGCTTTTTTGGATTTTCTCTCTTCTCTTCCGTCTCATCCTCATTTTCATTATCAGAGTCCAATTCCTGAATGATTGGGCCCCTTTGATTACTAGGCTCTGGAGGTGGAGCACGAGCTTGATGCTCAAGAAACCCAGATGGATGCATGTCCGGGTGGAAAGGAAACCCAGATTGATTCATGTCCGGGTGAGGGTGAAAAGGAAACCCAGGTAACTGCATATTGTGCATATTCTGTGCGAAATCGAAACCCGACCGATGTATTTCCGGAGGAAAAGGAAACCCAGAAGGACCACCCATAATGCTGGACTGGAACATCCCTCCAAAAGGCTGCGTGAAGAAAGGGTCGTCAAACGGGTCCCTTCCCCCAAAAACACTTGACATTAAACTCCCAGGAGGTCCAAAGGGAGCAAAGCCTCCAAAACCACCGAAAGGCCCACCAGAGAAAGGATCCCTACCGCCAGGTCCACCACCACGTCCTTGCATTCTGCTGTTTAAACTTCAAGTGCAGTAATCACTGAAAGTACAAAACGCATTTAAGATAACCAAATTACAACCACAGATATCGTATAAACCATACAACCATCAATAAAATATGCAATTCAAAGAATAATTCAATATGAACAAACCCTTCCTATAATCTTCCAAATACGCTACATTTTGTCATGATTTTCAAAATAATAAATACTTCTAAGTGCAGAATTCACAGGAGGTACGTCGCGCATTTAAGATAACTAAATCACAACCGCAAATAATATAATATAAACCCTAAATTTCATAACACTGATAAAGGATTCAATTCAAACACAATTTCAAAGAATAATTCAATATCAGCAATCTTCGAAATTATTTTTTACCAAATATTAAAATACTTGTAAAGTTCAAAGCGAAATACTCATTTCAAACAACAACAGAATCATCATAATTCGTAGAACGATTAAAGCAAAGCAAAGCAAAAAAAAAAAAAAATCACAAAAACAAAAAATAAAAAATAAAAAAACAATAAAAAAAAAAAAACAAAAAAAAAAAAAAAAATCACCAATTCAAGAATTATCAAATACAGAATCGATAAAATAAACTAAACATGATTAAAAACTAATTGAGCTAAACACGAAGAATATGAAGATCGATTAAATTATTGAAAAATCAGCAAGCACAAAACGAAATGAAACGATCAAAATCGAAATTCAGAGCCACAAAATATTTTTGCGAATTGAGAGAAAGAGAGTACCTGAGAAGCGATTGAAGAGAAAGGAAAGGAACCTCAAAGTGTGATGAATTTGATTTTATCTTGAACGAAAAAAATAATGGTTGGGTTTTTGTGCGGATTGCATTTCACAATTCGTATTTCATTCTCAGAAGCATGGAAATGGAACTTTCTAGTATAGTTAATGAATGAACACGAGGATCGTCACCGTGCATGAAAATTTTATGGGCTTTGTTTCTCGACTTCAAACTAACCAAATGGGCCCAATTCTATACCGCCTTCCATTTTTACTTTATTTTTTTACTACATTTTATTGGCAAAATAAATGGTAGATACCGTGCGTTCGCAAGGATCGTGTGCTACGAAGAGTTTTGTTGATCGGACGGGTCGGCTGAGACGTATGATATTTTGTTAAGTATGTCCTACGACTCATATATAAGAAAATATTCATTTTTAAATTTATTGAATAATTAATGTATCTAATCTTTATTGTGTATCAAA
>Ga0209282_1000534_pt1 | contig 18424 bp, 8 predicted proteins | sample Mtrugardesep15_FD_187529 | JGI IMG/M metagenome (GOLD analysis project Ga0209282, IMG submission 187529) | Root nodule microbial communities of legume samples collected from California, USA - M. trunc garden sep15 (SPAdes) (version 2) | ecosystem: Host-associated > Plants > Roots > Nodule...
TAAATCAAGAGCTACAAACAACAAAACAAACAATACCTGAAAAACTTGTTCATCAAAGTGACCAGGTGAAATTTGAAGAGCATTATAATGACCATCATTGAAAGCCCAAGTTCTACAAACAGTGAGTCCCATATTAGCCCCAGTTTTCAGCATTTGACGAACCTTAAATCGCGACGAAAAATCGACAGAATGATCCATCAACCAATAAGAATTCCACCCATTCACATAAAACACATTCCCATCCAAAACAAACTGTGTCCCATTTCTCATCACAAAACCCATTTCTCTCCCTTCTTCAAAACTAAACCTTAACCCTCCAAAAGACATGTAAATAAAAACCACAAAAGAAGCAAAACCCAAAATGGGATAAAACAATCCATTTCCTGCAAACATTATCTCACAACAAAATTCAACAAATTAAAGATACCCTTTTGATTTTTTCCTCAAAGGGTCGCTAAATTAGTAAAGCTTGATGAAAATTATTGAACCTCACACTCACACTCAATTACTCAAATACCACAATCCCGGAAAAAAAGTTTGGTTTTTTTGACAACCCAAATGGCTAAAATGTCTAGATCTCTCTCTTAGAACTTAAAAGAGTGGGAATAACTCCAAAAGACACTAACTTTAATGGGTTTCAATGAAAATTAGCTTAACCAAAAAAATGTATTAAGAGAAGAGATTAAGTCAATTTTGTAGTAATGAGATAATAATTAAGAAAGTTTAATTATTTATAGATGAACAACAAGAACAACTAAGAATGAATGGAATGGGGAAATGATTGAGGTTGTTGTTATAATGTTAAAAGAACAACCTCAAAGAAGTGAAAAGAAGCACATGATGTTTGGTTTGGATTATTTATTATCCTAAAAAATAGACAAAATTAGCGGAGATTATTGAGTTGGAAGAAGAAATTAAAAGTGAAAGTGAAACCGACGGTGTATTGTACTGAATGAAGAGGACTTTATTGCTATGTCCCACCTCTTTACTTGTTTCACTCTTGGTTTGGTCAGACATTGGAACATACTTCAATCCCGTGTTTCACTCAATCTTTTGGATATTTTTTATTCATTTTAAATCAACAGAGGATCGTTAAAAATTAAAATAATGAATGTGTCTTTAATATTTAAGTTAAGGAAAATGTTAACAAGTGGTCATTGTATTGTTTAGTAATTTTAAATAATAAGTTTGTGTTAAAGTTTATGAAATTAATGTAGTATTGAAAATTGAATTTTTTGATTTTTTTAAAGAATAATTTCTTTATTAAGAATCCTTAAAGAGTGTCTTTAGGACACTCGTTAACAAGACTCTTAAGTTAATAACTTAAAAAATATAAAATACTTATAAATAATTTTATTGAAGTTGGTTTTTAAGTTGTTTTGTGGTTTTTTTGTCCAAAAAAAAAGTTGTTTTGTGGTTTGTTATTTGTCTTGTATTGTTCGCGTCATCCTTTGAGATAGATTTTGGGATGAGATTCAAGTTCATTTGACTTGGTATTAGAGTCGGTTTGAGAATCGCAATGTGGAAATTGGACTCAGGTCCACGCTAGACGTGGGGGTGGGTGTTGAAGTTGGGTTTGAAGTTGTTTTTTGTTTGTTATTAGTCTCACATTGCGCAGATGTTGTTGAGTATATAAATATGTTTGAGTATCGTCATCCTTTGAGTTAGATTTTGAGATGAGATCCAAACTCATTTAACAAATCTAACCAATTCAAAGTGAAGAAAATATCTATGATTCTAAATTTGCATCGTTGAAGATTCGGTCATCAGTTGAATCAGTTAACTAATTTATCGAATATGATTTGTTAATTTGAAACAAATTAACACTACAATAAAATAAAAAAACAAAAGAATATCAAATCAAACATCATCGTATTTAGATGATGAAATCCAAAGAAGCAGGAGAAAAACATGAAAGAAAAATTTGTTTTGTATCAAAAATTATTTGTTTAGATTAAAAATATATGCATATGGATGATTTTTTATTAAAAAAAATACACAAAATCACTCCTTTGTTAATAAAGGTGATAATAAGTTGGGTCAAGTTATTCTTTAAAAAACTTAAAAAAAAAAATTGGGTCAAGTTATGCTTTGCAAAACCAAAATTTCAGTTGTTAAAAAATTTAAGGTCTAAGTCTGTTATGTAAATAATATAATACATGTTTAAATAGACGGATAAACTAATAGTTCAATGAAATTATACTCCTTTTAAATATTTAACATGATATTTTAGAGAATTTGACGATATAAATGATATCATATTCTAATTTTAGTTTATAATAATAGATTTAAATATACAAAAAATTAATGTAAACTCAAAAATTTATAATTTAATATACTAATATAATAAAAATATTATTCATATTTAATTGGATAGGCCAACCAAATAGGTTTAAGAGGCTTTTTCAAACGGGTTGTGACTTGACCATTTTAGCTAAATTGGCTTGTACAAAAAACCTTAGTTTGCGTTGTTTAACAAAAAAAGTTTAGTCTGATCAAGTGTGAAATAGGCTAAGTTGTAGACTCATGTAACGTCAGAACTATTCCTACTCATATTTACCGGTATTTGGAGTTAAAATTGACTATTACTCTTTTTATTGGTGAATTAAAATAAATCAAAAGAAAAACAACATAAAAGACACATTAAGTGTGGAGGATGTCCCTAAACAGCTGATCCAAGAGCCCAAAAGGCAAGGGGGACCATTTAGTGACACCCATAGTAGAAGAATTTTTGTATTTTGCCAACAAATCAGCATTGGGATCAACTTCTAGCAATATATGATGCAAGACCAAATATGAGGCATGTTCGATCAAACCGGCAATCCTTAGCATAAATGAACTTAATAACCTCTAGGCTATATGATTATATAATTGCTCTTGCATGCACATTATGAAGGAGAAGAGTGATGATAAATTAAATTAAAAAAAAAAGGAAAAAAAACTTGGCAAATAACACATCACTTTGACCCTCATTGGAGAAAAACCTAACAAGCCAATTTTGGTAAGCTTGTTTCACATCGTAAAGATGAAATTTTCTTTTAATTTTTTTTTATATATTTGGTCCAAATCTATAATAACAATATATTTTGGTAAGAAATTTTGGGCAGAATTTCTCATTTTTTAAAATATAGTCTTGAACAAATTTGTCAATAAGAATACTATATTATTGATATTGTCATTGAAAAATATAAAAATCATATTATATTTGTTTTATTGTTAATTTTATTAAAAAAGGTAACCAAAAAATTTTTATTAAAAAAGATAACAATGATTTGTTACAACTTTAAATCTAGAACATTTATACCTATAGTTTTAATAAAAAAAAATTTCATAAAAAAAAAACATTGTATTTAATTTACACGCGTGAAACACATTTGAGTTGGTTTAGTGGTGTTGTATTGGGACCTTGGAGCATGCTCCTCTTAAGGTTTTAGGTTTGATTTCCCCTTATGTCAATTTTAGTGGACTAAGTCCATAGAGAGCTATGTTAGGGAACAATGGAATTTGACCTTCTCGAATTAGTCGGTCCTTAGGTTGGATATTGAGCTTTCAAAAAATTAATTTACACGCGTTAATGCAGAGTTTTTTAAGGACAAATTAACACAATAAAAAGAACAGACAAACGCCTACGAAAATGCTCGTCTCGACCAAGAGATATATTTTAAAAATTGTTTTCTTAGAGAGAATAAGCTTGTTATAATGGTAAACTTTTTTTTTATCCTCGTGAGCTTAGCTCAGTTGATAGGGACATTGTATAATATATGCAAGGTCCGAGGTTCAAACATGGACCACCAAAAAAAAGGTAAACTTTTTTCTCTTAAAAAAAGACTTGTATTATACTTAAAAATAGATCAGTATTGTTAAAACGACTTTAAAAAAATCTCTTTTTTTGAATAAGTCCAATTGTCCACATATTAGACCATCCACAACAAAGCACCTCGAATTGGATGTTTAAGTGTGTCTCCTATGTCTATATCACTTATTTTACGGTGATACTTAATAAGTATCAATTTCTCCTACCCAACACTCAAAAGAAATTATTAAATAGGTCCTACAAATAATTTTATATCATTACATTTCAACAAAATCTATTTATTTTATTAAGATTTATTAAATAAGAGCGACGAAAAATGAAGAGAGAGAAGGTGCTTTCATAGCCACCCTTCTCCATAGACACACATATATTATACACCCTCCGGTCACTAATATAAGCAAAAATCCACTTTTTAGATATATTCAATTAATGATGTATGTGACATATAATAAAGACCACATACATCATTAATTGAATGTATCTATAAAGTGAATTTTTGCTTATATTATTGATCGGAGGATGTACTCCATAATGGAGGTGTTTATTTAATGTGGTGCTAAATAGGTGAATCACCAACCATTATGGATGGTCTTAGAGTTCCACTTTGCATTTATTGCATTTCATTTCTGCATTAATTGCATTTACATTTTTAAACAAAAAAAAATTCAAACTGGCATTTCTGTCAAAAAAATAATTAAATAAGCATTTTTAATGTATAGAAAATAAAAATGGTAACCAGTATATATTTAATGAAAATATTTTATATTTGTTTGACTGAAATATATTTATTATATTAATATTAAAATTGTATAAATTACTTTTGTGTATAACCGAGTTTATATATTTCCAATGGTAATGTAAAAAAGTTTTGACATATTCATCAAACCATCAAAATTACATTACATCGACCTTTGACCAGGTGAAATTGAACTTGGATTCTTTAAGTAAAATTCATGATTATTTTAACAAAGTAAATGTGGATGATTATTTTTTTTTTTATAGGAAAATGTGGATGATTATGTTGTTATTTGGTAAAGAGAAACACTAATGTTAAGTAAAATTTATGTTTGTCTCATATCTTTACATGAGATCAATTTTTAAAATGTGATATCCACATGAATTTCAACCTAATATAAAAGTGAATGTTGGATATAATGTTAGAAAGAGAGTGTCCACATCACCCATATATGTTAAATATAAGTTAGAAATTTCATGTTGGTGTTGAATAGTTAAATTATATGACTCATATTGTCATACACTCAATATTTTACGGTTTTTGGTAAAGATGTTATGTCAAAAAAAAAATTAGATGGTTGTTAATGGTGGTATCAAAGTCGATTGTTTGTCAAAGTGGGACGACTCCTTGTGTCAAAAATCTTTTTGATAGTGATGGTAAGGCGAAATATTCCATTAACGATGAGTGTTAACGGTAGTACAAATGCATGTTGATATAAAAAAAATCTTTCATTTTAGGGGAAACATAATCAAAAGAATGGAGAAACTTATGTTTGGGATTAAGATTGTTGTGTGTCAAATGTAAATTAACATTCTCAAATTGTATGAAAAAGTCAGTGTTGAATAAGAGGACTCATGACTAAATGCCATAAGGTTTTAAATAAAAATATTGTGTCAAATACTATTTGTACATTAATCCAATATGATGTGACAATTTTTGAACCCTTTGTGACCTAACATTATGTATATAAAGGAATAATTCCCTACTACACATAAACTACAACTGTTTATTATTTTTTATTTTTTTGTCAATGAATGGTCATAGCCTTAGTCCTGTTTTGTTGGTTTGGAATTCAATCAAATTTAGTATTTTGATAACTTTAACTTTTTTACATTCTCTCTATCTATCTCTTGTTTTATTTTTATTTAAAAAAACTAAATTAACCCACCTAAATTGATACCGAAAAGAATTAAACCTGAAATCTTGAGTAGGATTAAAGGCAATACCAACAAATTAACTCAAATAGATTACTCTATCTATATCTAAGTTGCTTTCTTTCATGTTTTCCCATCCATTTTAAAAATCATCATATATATAAAAGATAGATAACCCTTGACTGTTTAGGATACAAAACAAGCAAAAAGGTGTAAAAAAGCAAAGTAGTACTAACAAAGTAAATAAATAATCCTCTTAGAAAAAACATCATTGTACAAAATACGATACTAATAATCTTAATTTTAATCATTTTAACACGATATTGTGATAATGAATGAACACATTAATTCTGACCCCCTTTTTGTTAGACTGGGGACATAATTATACGGGAAGCTATGAGATCGTTCTCAATCTCTCTCATTTGTTTAGGTGCAAAATCATGATGATTATCCATTACTATATCTCTTAGGATGATGATCTATTTAATTAATTTAGACTGAATTTATGGCTGTCAACGAATGAGAATTACCACTTTTGTATCATAAACGCATCATATCATATTACTCATAAGCAAATCAGTGTTTATAGCTAATTGGATTTGGTATAATGTCTTTTTTTGTCAAATCAAAAAGACTAATAGAGTAAGAAATCATACATGCACTGACCAAAAAGAAGAATGGTTGAATTCAAACTTCTCTCATATACATTTACTTACTTAAGCTACAAAATTAATCATCATGATACTTTTAGTTCACATTGATTTGGTTCGATAAGCTTATTATGCAAGATATACTAATCTCTTATACCGATGTTTATATATGATTTTTTTTTCTTTCTATAAAGAAAATGACAAACACCATTTAAAACTAACATACACAATTTTAAGATTGAGTTTAAACCGAGATAAAGATGTTCAATGTAATAATATTGATAGATAGTTGAACTACCATCTTGTGTATTAGTAAAATAAAACATTACTAATACACAAGATGATTATACTTATATACCCTTAAAAAAATGATTATACTTGTATAGTTTCTGGTAAAAACTCTCTTAGCATGAAAGAACTATGATTTTTATTTTTTAGACAAAGAACTATGTTTTTTTATGGTGAACACATGCTTGGTATATTGATTAATGATTATTATTTTGAAAGGATCAAAGTTAACTCTTAGTAGGGCATCAATGGCCAAATAATGATAAAATAAAGGCAAAATTGCACCCGTTGTTTTTAAGTTTGATTTTGTTTTTTAGATTGTTTTTTTAATTTTTTTTCTTATTTTTAGATCGACCATTTAAGTTCTGTCACACAATTGCCATTTTTTTTCTTATTTTTTAGAATATCCGGAGTGGGTTTAAGTTATGCGTTTTTACCATAAGTCATTTTAAATGTTTATCTCTCATAAGTAATTTTCTTCCTCTTGCCTAAACCTAGTATTTATTTTCCTCATATCTATCAATGAACTAAAAATTCATCAGAACTAGAAAATTGAATGAACGAGAAAATCTATGAATGAACTCTAATGTGTACATGACTCTATATTCACCCTCCCTAAACCCATAAAATGTGGGGTTCTCATTGGTGATCATGAATAGGGTGTTGAATTGTTTGCTAATATTTTAAAAGTTTTAACACCAAATTCCAGCATTGCTTAGGGAGAAAACGTAAACCTTTTTTATGTATCAAATATAAGGTATTTATAAAAGATATTTTGTAGCGGAGTCTTTTAAAATAAAAATGAAAAGTGACATAAGACTTTTTTAACAAATAATAAAAAAAAAAACACAGACTAACCTTGTAATTTAATATTCTTTCTATTTTTTTACCTTTGGTTTTTTCTTCTTCTGAAAATATAAAAGTCTATAAAAATGATCTAAATGATTTTTTAAAGAAATGTTTAAGGATATGGGACCCTCATCTTAAATAATCGAACTAAGCATACATCTATATATATATGATGCATTGCGTCCATGCATGCATGCATACGTATATGCATGCATGTATAACGTTCGTAACAAAATAAATTGACACAAAATAAAGGACAATTTTTTTAGGGTTTAATCAATTGTGTTATCTAATCAATACTTTGTACATCACTTTCAAGTTATTATATTTTATTTTATTGCATTTATATATTATCCCATGACATGCTCTCAATTGTGCCCTAACCTTGTGCTCCTGTCTAGCTGGTTGCATGCTACATACTCATCAGCAATAATCTCATCAAGGTCCTCCTGCTCAGGTGGTCTTGGAGCTTCCGTCTAGGTATGACGTATGGATGTGAAATGTTAAAATATCATCTCATGTATCTAAAAGTCATCTCTATACCAGTCACGACAACTTGGCCCAAGTCCTGGGCTGACAACACACAATCAAGAATTTTTGAGTAGTGCTGGGACACCTTTGATCGGGTTGTCAAGGGAGAATCAGACTAATGCGGATGTCTAAGAATGGTTTGCACACATCCAAACTGACTCATCACATGATTGAACAAGAATGCGACATTACCTTGTGTTTGATGTTTGAAAATGCTTCAATATGATGATTTCAACCAAAAAAAAAATTAAAGAATCACACGTGTGGTGGTTCGGATTTTGGGTGGTGTAACAGTAGTTTTAGGGCATAAATTATAATTGTTAAAATGAAGGGGAGTTCTGATAGTTGCTTATATATAAGAAGAATTCGAATTATATAATCCAAACTGTTTTATTTTTTGTGTGCAGATTATATAATCCGAACGATGGCAAAATCAGAATCCTGAAAGGTGCATGAGAAGGCAAAAGGGTGAGACAAAAATTCTCAAAACTAAATACTTCTTTTATATTTGTTTGCGGAAGTAGAATTCACTTGGGTGTCATTGACTTTTAATGTCATTGATGTCTTTAATGTGTTTTAGATGAGAGATAGTGATTTATGAATGATTAAAATAAATTATTTAGATTCGAGAGAATGATTAATTAGAAGAGATACAGCAACAAAGACACCAAATGACAATGTAACCCAATTGAAACCAAAAGCAAGCCAACCGGTTCCTTTCTATTCTGTTTTGCTTACATTCCATTTTGTTTTTTCTACTTTAACTATTTTATCTGTCTTACATTTGAGGTGATATCTGAGTGTAAAAGTTGACTCTTATAACCTCAAGATGTTTAATTTGAATTCCCCAAGACACTTGTAAAATGCTTATTATTAACACTTTAGTTAATACAGATTTATCTCTTCCCCACTTTTCCAAAAATATTCTATTTATACAATTTATTTTGGTGCTTTTACATGTTAAAAACTAAACTTCGCCCTAGAGAATATAGATCATCGAACTCAATAAAAATAATAAAGGTAAAATATCCCTTTTTTATATAATTATATTTGAATTCTTTCAAAAAAAATAATAATTATATTTGAATACAATAATTTTTTTTACACATAAATCCAATCAAATCGTTTTATAATGCCACTCTAAAAGGTGTTGAAGTAACCATGGTGATGATGTAATCTTCTCGCTTGATGTTAGTTAGACAAATTAGGATGTGAGCAGATAACAAGTGACTTGAGGATTAAGTGATCATACCTAGGGTAAAGTCCGAGATTTATTGAATAGTGATGCAATATGTGCTTTGTTCTATTGCAACAATTGTTGAGATGCTCACTAAATAGTGAGATAAGTGATGCACGGGTATGTTACCAGTAGTGAGAAAGTAACAACACACATTTGATTTGTAAATTCTACATGATGTCTATCTGAAACGGTAAAAGCATGTTGGTGCTTTCATAACCTTTATCTCTTGTGCCACATCGTTCCTTATATTGATGTGTCATGTTGATTGTTGGGCATCTCCCTATTTTAAGTGTTATACAAAATACACTTTGGTAAAATATATTAATTTTTAAAGTATTTCATAAATAAGCCAAATAGTCTTAAGTCTAAATAAAATTTTAAAGAAATGATCTATATAATATAAAATTTAATTTAATTTAACAATAAATTTTGTAAGCAATGTAGTTGAATATGTATTTGCCATGCATATTGTTGACTTTCTTACATTTTTTATTCTCTTTTTCCAATAATACCATATTTAAAAGAAATATCTATTTAATCCAAAAGCTACTGTTAACATTAATAATTATCTCAAAAATTAAAAACATTAATGGATGTGATAATTTTAAATGTATTGATTGATTATGTGTACAAAATTGTTTTAAACTGTCAACATATCACCATTAAACTCTTAAAAGAAACATCTATTTAATCCTTTAGGATATACATGATACTATTGTTTTAAAATCTTTACGTGTTAAGTTTGATCCGTTGCTGATTTCAATGAGCTACTTTGACCTGTTAAAAAAAATTAATATAATAATCAATTCTTTTTAGGCATAGTAACTAATTAATTATTTTTTTTACAAAGTAATTAATTAATTTTAAACTATATAAATCCTTCAATTTAATATCTAATATTAGAAACTGTTAGAGATAGAATTGACCAATTTTTTATTCAATTTTTTTTTTTTTACCAATTTTCTTATAGTTATAGATTAAATTAAAATTTCCATATACTTTCACTATTTATTACGAGTATTTTCATATACTTTACAGATTCAACTCGAGATAGCAAGAGTCTAAAGACTAAAGTAATAAATTATTATATAAATATATTTTTTTTTCCTTTTTCCCCTCAATTTTTTTCCTTTTTTATTACAAAAATATTTTGTTAACATTTTTAATGTAAAGAAAAATAAAAATAAAAAATGAAAACTCTGTTATTGCCAGTTGCGAGCGACAGGCATGGAGAAGCTCCGTGATGGACGAGATTAGAGAGACGTCTTAGTTTTGACTGAGCTTCCTTAGTCGGCAGCCGTCGTGTGTGTCTGTAAGCATCTTCTTCACATTCTTCTTTTTCTTCATTTTTTATTATTCAATTATTATTTCAATTTCAATACGCGTTGATTTTTTCAACCATGTCCATTTTCATAGGAACCATTTTTCTTTATTATTAATTTTATGATTTATACTCTTCCTTTGTTTTGATTTTGATCATTCATCAACCCCTTTTTTATTTTTTGAAAAAAAATTCATTTTTAAAATTTGATGATTATTGTTTTAGTGTGATTGAAGAGTTTTCAATAGCCCATTTGATTAAATTTGATGAATTTTGAATTGGGTCAGTTTTAAATTTTCAGATTGATACATAAAGCGTTGATTTTTATGTTTTTTTTTAAGAAAAATGATGTATGAATTATGTTAGTGACTTGCATGAATTTGTATGAAGGTATTGTTGAAATATAATAGGAATACTGCATAGTTGAAGAGTTGTTTGGTGGTGAAAATGGGTTGCATAAATTCCAAGAGTTCAGCTGTGGATGACAGCAATGAAGGTTTGACATCATCTAGCAAAAGGAATTTTGTGAGGAATGTTTCGAGATCGGATACGAAGAAAAGGGGTGATGGAGTTTTGGAGAAAGATAAGTTATTGGATGGTATTGGCAGTATGAAAGTTTCATTGATTGAGAAGGAAGTGGATAATGGGTTGGTGAGGTTGTATGATGATCAGAATGAGAAGAAAACGAAGAAAATGGAGAAACCTGAATTGGCTGTTGTTGTTGATAATCCGAGTCTTGGAGGAAGGGTTCCAAAGGCTTTAGAAGGTGAGCAAGTTGCAGCAGGATGGCCAACTTGGCTCTCTTCTGTTGCTGGTGAAGCTATCAATGGGTGGTTGCCTCGGAGTGCAAGCACTTTTGAGAAGTATGATAAAGTAAGTAAATTACCACCTCGTTTGTTTAGTCTATGGTTACATTGTGATTAGCTAATTATTAATTATAATTACTGCTGTCTAGTGAATGCACTTGTTGAAATTCTCTAAACATTGCATTGTTTAAGAAAATTATCCTTTGTTCTCCTGTCCTGTGTAGAGTGGAATGGAAATAAATCGGTAGCCTAATTTTTAAATTCCATAAAATGATAAATTTTATTATAATGAGAATGTTTGAGTAGGAATCATACTTCAGTTTCACATTTGAAGCATAGATGGGACTTGATATTGCTTTTATGCCCTCCCTTTCCAATGGAGAAGGGAAGAGCTAAAAGATAATAGTTAGGGTGTTCAATTTGTCGCTTTCCCGTTATAGCTTCTTAATTTGATGTAGCAAAGATCTTATCTCATATATGCTTAAGGAGTAACGTGAAATTCTACCATGCAGATTGGCCAAGGAACTTACAGCACTGTTTTTAAGGCACGTGATTTGATTAGCCAAAAGGTGGTTGCCTTGAAGCGGGTGCGTTTTGATAATCTTGATCACGAGAGTGTCAAGTTCATGGCAAGGGAAATCATTTTTCTGCGTAGGCTTGACCATCCAAATGTAATAAAGTTGGAGGGATTGATAACATCGAAGAATTCTCGCAGCTTGTACCTTGTTTTTGAATATATGGAACATGATCTTACAGGACTTGTATCAGCACCTGGTATCAAATTTTCTGAACCACAGGTAGTTATGATATGTTTTTATTCTCTGTCTTTTGTTTTACATTGAGTCAGGCGAGATTTTTCTTGTCAAAGATGTAGTAAAACCTTCGATTAGACTTCACCTAAAAATTTAAGAAGCTTTGGGAGTAGTTAGTCATAACACGGCATCAGAGCTTCTTAGTTCTTAGACTAAATGGTTAGGAATTCGATCCTTACCATCCTGATTTTTCTGAAACAAGAATTTTATTTCAGCACATGATGAAATTTGGCTTGTGCATTGTACATGCTTCAACTTCAAGTGTCTTAGAGATGTAATAAAACCATTAACGAAACCTTTTTCCTAATATCTTGAGGTTTTTTTTATCTGTGTTCTTAATGATGGGGAGCATTGCCCTATTAAAACTATTCTCAAGCAAATGTGTGTGCTCTCCACTACACTTAGATGCATAAAATTCTAATTGATGTTCCTTGCATGTCAGATTAAATGCTACATGAAGCAGCTTCTTAGTGGATTGGATCATTGCCATAGTCGTGGTATCCTCCACCGTGATATAAAGGGCTCAAATCTTCTCATTGACAATAAGGGCATTTTAAAGATTGCAGATTTTGGTTTGGCAAATTTTTTTGACCCGAATCGAAGTGTTCCATTGACCAGCCGCGTAGTAACTTTATGGTATAGACCACCAGAACTTTTACTTGGTTCATCAAATTATGGAGTTGCAGTGGATATGTGGAGCACTGGTTGCATACTTGGTGAACTCTACTGTGGCAGGCCTATATTGCCTGGAAAAACAGAGGTACAATGCATCATCAAAATCTAGTTGTTTACTCACCTAATGTGTTTTTTGCCTAATACCTGACTTTGTTAAGTGGTCTTCACTGCCCTATGCACAATTTCATGTTCGAAATCAACATACCCATGTTTAGACTGTATGTGAAAATTATCCAATTAAAATCGTGAATTAATAGAGATAGGTACCTGAAATGCGCTTTTTGGTCATTGTTTGTAGGTTGAGCAATTGCATAGGATTTTTAAACTTTGTGGATCACCATCTGTAGACTATTGGCGTAAACTGCGGCTGCCCCATTCTACAGCGTTCAGGCCTCCACACCATTATAGGAATTGTGTTAAAGATACATTTAAAGAAGTTCCATCTGCTGCTGTGAGGCTTATAGAGACCCTACTCTCTTTAGATCCCACACTTCGAGGAACCGCAGCTACAGCTCTGAAGAACGAGGTAAATGATTGTATATTTTGACTTTTTCAATTAGATTTGATTACCGCTGTCTCAGCCTAATGTGTGTGCTTATGATCATGTAGCACTTGTTGCTGCTTCCTGCATTCACATACCTTATTAAGTAGAAAATAACGATCATATTTCTCAATTCTCATGCAATACTTCTGTTTAATATTCAATATATTAAAGCAACATGTTTCCTTTCTATCCTCCTGGGAGGCACTTGATTCTCCATTTTGATATTTCCTTCTCTATTGACAGTTCTTTTCATCGGAACCCGTTGCTTGTGATCCATCAACTTTGCCAAAATATCCCCCCACCAAAGAGATTGACGCTAAAATGCGGGAAGAATCGACAAGAAGGTATGTTTTGTAGCTTGATATTTTTTTCTTTTCTTTTTGTAAACAGAGGTTGAGGGAAATACAATCTACGAATATTTAACGAGTATAGATATTTTTTTGTTGTATCAGGGAAGGAGCTCTTGGGGGAAAGGAACAAAAAGCTGGGTCACGAGTTAGACAAGAGAAAGAACCTCAGTCATTTGTCTTACCCAAAGCCAATGCTGTATCTCACATATCAATGCAGGTAATCCAAGCAAGTTAGAATCAGCTTATATAATCTTCCCCTGTTATGCCCTTTCCTTTATCTATCATTCTGCCACATTTCATCTCATTACATCATCATTTTATTTTGTGTAGCAAGGGCAGCGCTTTCCAAACATGACAAGCCGGAATGAATCATTCAACCCTCACAGAGAGCCTGTATCTGGATTTATGGGTTTGCCACACAAACAGTCGGAAGATGTTAAAGAAACGGCTAACTATTTCTCTGGGCCTCTTTATCCGAGGTCTTCACATTCAGGTTTACTGGTTCCAGGTTCGGGCCGGCACAAAATTGGGAAAGAAGCCGGTGAGCGGCCGCTTCCTGTTTCAACTAAAGCCAACCTATCGAAACCATCTAGGACTTCGTTCTCTGGAAATCAAAAAGAAAATCCAGTTCCTTGGAGGCCCCAAGATACAATTCAAGTGCAAAAGTCTTTTGGGTTGAGTAATGGATCAGAGTCAAGAAAGCGGCATGATAAAAAACGCCATTCAAAGATAATCGATCTCAGCCAAACAGAAAATGGAAAGGTAGGTCTCCTCACTGAAACATAAATTCTGTTCAGTTTTTCTTCAATTGTTATTGTTTCCTTTTTAACTTCGTTTGCCTTTTTACTATACTAGTTGTCAGTGAAAACCTTTGCTAGCCATCAACAACGCTTAATTTTGTATACATTTGTTATGTATCTTTGGTTTTTGCTGAATATAAACGCTGACCTCTTTTTCAGGATGGGAATGTATCCAGTGGAAACAATCTATTTATGTCTGGTCCGTTACTGGTTTCATCAAACAATATGGATCAGATGCTCAAAGAGCGCGATAGGAAGTTGCAAGAATATTCAAGACGAGCCAGAATTAAATAGGTCTAAAGGTGAAAGTATGAGCACAACAGAAGTAGGACAATTAGTAGTCAATTACATACTTATTTTTAGTTATACAGCTCCATTTTTAAATTTTTTTTTTTTATGACAATTTGTTTCTCTCAAAACTAGAGAGATTGGGGGAGTGTGTGTGTATTTATGCACGCTCTTTTATGTAAATAATAATAAATAGGCTTCTACAATCGGAATTTGCCGTTCCATCCATTCTTTATGATATCCTTATGTGTAAGTTATCTAGTAGGAAATTTACATTACTATATCTCCAACCCATATAACTATGACAGTATCCATCAACAGTTGATGTATCTTAAAAACCTCATTGGGAGGATTAGACAGATGAGTATTCTTAGCGTTCGGAGTCCTTTTTGTCCCTTCTGATTTGATCTCCACAACCCCCCTCCCCCCAACCCTCCTCAAAGGGGTTGTATGAGTTGGTGATCCGATTTCATGATTGGACATTGAAGGATTTTGTATTGATTCATTTATTTTTGGAGGTTTCATCCTATTGTGTTAAGATGGTGCCTAGGTAAGATACATATTTTGCCGGCGCAACACTCCTGCAATGAAGCTTGTAAATACCTCTGTGAACACACGCTAAGTTGTTTATTACACAGTTCCACATTATTTGGGGTATCAATTGGGTATTCGAATACTCGAGACATGAGTGACAAAGTTCTCCCTTGAAGTTTTGATGTTGCTGCATTTTCAGAGTTTAAACTCGAAACCTCTGTTAAACTATAAGAGATCTGTGTCATCTCATTCAAGTATTCTTTAGTAAGGTAAGGAGTATGGGTGTTAGGAGGTGAATATTTTGATTCTCGCTCAACATAATACTAACAAATAACAATACACTTGTCATTAAGAAGGTTCACTTTGATTTCACAACAGTAATTTGTTTGTATATAGTATTTTGAATTTTTTTTTTCAGGGGTTGTATAAACGGTTTAGCAATAATCGCATCTTCGTAATTAGGTGTCCAACCTCGATGGTCATAACTCGACTCGTTTATTCAAAAGTTGCATTCTCCAATGATAGCCTGCAATTTTATAACACTACACCAAGAACTGTGGCCTTAAAAAGAAAATGATACTATATGATAACATGTTATAAAATTATAGAAGAACAAGAAAACAATTTTAACTCATTAGATATAAATTGAAGGGGTGAAGGGCTTGAAAAATGATAAATGAAGAAAAGTTAAGTTTCATTCACATCCACTAAAAGCAAAGAAGTGTTGCTATCAAAATAGCTCTCACACAAATCCTTTCCTCAAATAACTTGACAAGCACGGCATGCATCCTTCTTTGGATGTTTCACAAGCACACATGTCTTCCATGTTTTGGATAGTGGTAGTGTGCAGTGTACATAAACTCTAAATAAGCTCGACTTTGAATATTCTTTATTCATTTACAGAACATGATGCACAAACTTAAAGTTTAAACTCTAATCCTAAATAAAACTTTATAACATTATCTACCTTCCCAAATGATATCACTTGTGGTCTTTGAATTATAACTGAACATTCTAATTTCTTCAAAAGTAGGATGACCTCTGCATGGAAGTGCACTTTCAGTTCTAGACCATGTTGCAGCTGATTGTATTCTTCTAAGCAATCTCGTCTCTATATTTTCATCATCACACTCAATGTTGTTCATTTCTCCCCCAAACATTTTCACAACCTGCCTCATCATCGGTCTAACGTTAGGGTCCGAACTTGTACACAACAAACCCAAATGAAGCCATCTCACAGCTTCTTCAATGGAGTATCCACCTTCGGTCTCCAACCTTTCATCAACAGCACTGTGCAATTTATCAAGCACCATTAGAGACTCCACCCATTCAATTAGCGCTGGTTTATGTTCTTCAATAGGTCTTCGCCCACAAATCACTTCCAAAACCAATATTCCAAACCCGAACACATCAGACATTGTCGACGCTCTTCCTGTTCGAATCACTTCCGGAGCAATGTATCCTAATGTCCCCAATACTTTTGTTGTGTTGGCAACTTGTCCATTATGCTCATGCATTAGAGCCAAACCAAAATCCCCCAATCTAGCATTCATGTCCTTGTCAAGTAGAACATTGTTTGCTTTGATATCCCTATGCAAGACCTTAACTTCCCAACCCTCATGGAGGTATAGAATCCCTGCGGCTACGCTTTTCAAAACTTGAATCCTCTCTTCCCATGTTAGCATCTTTCCTTTTTCACACTCAAATATCCATCTGTCCAAACTTCCATTATTCATGAAGTCATACACTAGAATCAAGTTTCCTTTATCTTTTTTGCACCAACCTCTCAACCCTACTAAATTTCTGTGTTTCATTCTTCCTATGCTTGAAACCTCTGCCAAAAACACTCTCATTCCGTCTTCTCTTTCTTGAGGGATTCTCTTGACCGCAACTTCGATTCCTTGCAAAATCCCTTTATATACCTTTCCATTCCCTCCTACAGCAACCACATTCTCTTCCGAGAACCCTCTTGTTGCTGCATGAATCTCTTGGAAACAAATTCTATGTGGCCAGTACTCTAGTTCCCACTCCTCAATTTCTTCCTCTCCCTTTTTTCTCATATATCGGATGAAAAACACTACACAGCCACAACCGATGATTAACACACAGACAACACTAGTGACTCCTACCGCTATAGCTTTTGCTCCAGAAAACCATCCCTTATGAGGGACAAATGAAGGTAAGTTATCTGTCACTAAAGCATCACCAATTGAAAAATTTGTGTTACTAAAGCTCCAAGCAAGAATCTTACTACTGTCTATTAATCGCCCTGTGGATGCGCAGAATCCAACATATGTTTCATCCATAAGAACCCCGGAAAGATTAACATTTGTACTGATGAGAGGAACATCAGGCCTCTTTTGTCCTGCCAGAGCCATTGTAACGTTTAGCTGGGAGTGCATAAACTCGATCCATACTTGATAATTTTCTCCGCTTTTTATCTTCAACACCTTAAATTCATTGTCATTTTTTCCACCCCAGTAGCCAGCCGCATGTGAAGTTAAGGAGGTAAGCGAGTTTATGTCAACACCAACATGATTGTCATTTATATCATTGAACTCTTCTATGTTTTTAGCTATATCGAATTCAACTGCAAGAACGTGGTTGTTAGGATTACCTTCATTGGTGAGATTGAAGAGGCCCATATACTCAGCTGATGTTGTGCCATTTACACCTCTTGAAGATGTAAATAGGAAGGACAAGGCATGTCCTGCAATAGAGTTTTTGATGGGGGCAACGGAGAAAATGAAGGAGGTTGCAAATGGGAGAATGGTGGAAGAGTTGGGCGGTTTGATAGGTATTTTTTTAGGGTAAAAAGCACGGCCTATGGAGAAAAAACTACCATTAGTGAGAGTGAGTATAGATTTGTTAATTGTTGCATTTCCATATAAGATGATGTTTGTGGAGTTGAAGTTTGTATTATAGACAAATTCAGTAGTGGAAACACAACATATAATTATGGTTACAGTGTGAAGAAGAGTGATAAGGAGCTTAAGTTGAGGCATTGGCAATGGATTTATAATGAGAGAAAC
>Ga0209282_1000536_pt1 | contig 18364 bp, 7 predicted proteins | sample Mtrugardesep15_FD_187529 | JGI IMG/M metagenome (GOLD analysis project Ga0209282, IMG submission 187529) | Root nodule microbial communities of legume samples collected from California, USA - M. trunc garden sep15 (SPAdes) (version 2) | ecosystem: Host-associated > Plants > Roots > Nodule...
GAATCATTAGAGCTTATGTACTGGCAAAAACACTTGTGAGACTGTTTGGGAGAACTAAATGTTCATAAGCTGTTTTCAGCTTATTTCCATAAGTTCTCCAAGATAGCTTATGAAAACAGCTTATAGCTTCCAAGAAAACAATTTAAGCTTATCTTTTGTTGCAGAAGCAACTTATACATTGGCGCTTGACATGATAATCACTAATGCAAATTAAGCTGATTATCCAAACATGGCATAAAATGAATGCATCACACTCAATTATTAAATAGAACAATACTAATAAAAACACGAAATACATCCATAATCATGAGAATAAAGTCACTTCAGATTCCAAAAATCGAAAATAACAAAAACAAGACTTCCTTCAACTTAATCGATTAAAAAACAAATCATACAATCATATGTATAATCCACAAGTGCATTAGATAAAATGAAAAGTGAATCGAAATGAAACCTTGGAAGGGATACATCCAACGTTGAGACAGGTACCACCAAGAGCACCACGCTTTTCGATGCAAGTGGTTTTGAAACCAAGCTGAGCAGCTTTAATGGCGGCGACGTAACCACCGGGACCACCACCGATGATGACGACGTCGTTTTCATCAGATCCGGAAGCGAAACCTCTTCTTGACCTCAGAGAGAAAGTGTATCGGAGAGTCTCCGCCGATGAAAGAAGAGCGGAACCCTTTCTACGAGCCAAGTTCGCCATAGCCATCGTTAAGATTCTTCTTCTTCTTCTGTTTCACACAAAACGCAATACTCTTTCTTTTTCTCAAACCTAACACACAAAACAAAACCTATTTTCTTTATTTTTATTTTTATTGTCCAAATAATATTTATGTCATTGATTCCGTTATCACAGCCCTTGGACTTGGATGATGCCTTTGTGGAGGGCCATTATTGGGATTTTTTAATATGAGATAACTATTTTTCTTTTATCCTCACCTGCAAATTCAGCCTTTGCTTTCTATTCTACTAGTTTGGACTTGGACCGTTCATGTTTTTCTTATGATAATGTTTCTCTATTTTTTATTTATTCTCTACTTGCTTGTGGCTCTGCTTTTTGGACCAACTAATTTTATTGAAGTGTGCAAAATAAATAAGTAAAATTGGGTTTATTCAAAATAAAGAAGTAAACTAGCCCACATTTGTTTTAATAAAGTAAAATTATAAATATCAAGTGACATAGTATATCGCATTATTGTTAATATTGACCTTGATGGATATATTAATGGACATGTTCGACTCTCTTTTGCTAGCTAGAGTATATCACCAAGTACCAGTGACTAAAGTTTATTCTTCAAACAAATCATTTGTACATTACTATATTAATAATAGATGGCTATAGTTTTTGTTTTAAAAATTGTTTTCAAGAACAAAATTTTATACAAAGTAGTCACCGATTGTTTTTTCAAATGAATTAATTTAGCTTTATACTTTTATGATTTGGTTTAGACTGTAATGTGAAATAAATCTGTCGCATATTTTCCTTGTGTGCACATAAAAGTATTGCATGACATGTTTTTGGAGGCTGTTATGTTTAGAGTATTGCATCGATGCTTTCAAGCCTGTTTAGAGCTGCTATCATAGCATGGAGTCTTAGTCTTAGGAAGAAACGTAATTTGATGTGAGAGGATGCAAATGACTCAATGGTGACTCGCGCAACGCAATTCTTTCTTACACGATATGCGCAACAACTCCCAGTCCCAGGCATCTCAACAAAGATCACTGCGCTGTATGGTTGGTTTCTCTGCAGTATGCAGAAGTAAAATGCAGCATAGATGCAAACAATACTCAACGATCGATCAAAACGGTGTGGGACTGAGGAATCATAGAGGGGAGAGGCTTGAGGTCTTCTTCAAGCAATCAAATGAACATGTTATATATTCTTGACATAGATAGATTGTAATCGGGTGTTTTTTTATAGAGACATGTTCAATGATAAATCAGATTATATTGAACGTAGATCCTTGTTAAGATATTTACACAACAACTATCAAAATGTTTTAACTAGATCATGATCAGATAATGATAGTGCCCATTCTCTAGCTAGAACATATATCTCTCACGCTCATGGCATTATGGAGTTGTAGATTGCTCTATCATATCATGATTCAAAACCAGCAATTTTGAATCATTCGTTTGCAATTACTAAGATAACGAAATAATGGCCTTACACATCTTACCAAGGTCTGAATATTTGGTTGGACAACACCAACTTAATGGCTCCACTCCAAACGACAAAATAGTGGAAAATCTTTAATTGAATATGTAGTGCTTCTCATGCTCACTCACGGGTTCATTTGCATATAAAAACTCATCACACACCGATAACTGATTAGACTTTTATTATGTCCAAGGACAATGACAACAAAAGATCAAGCTTGTACTAAGCCATCTGATGCCTCAAACAAATGCCACTAAAACTAATATATAACAAAAACATGCCACCAAGACAATTGTTACCAAGTCTAATATATAACACACTCAATATTGATATTTTTTACTAATTATTCTGAAGGTGAACGAATTTGTTGAAAGTGATTTTTGTGTTTTCATTATTGTACTGGGATTTAATTTAATTTCAATTCAGGTGGCATTACCAATTGCAATTCCATCTACATCGCTAATTTGCCATTGAATTAGGGTATTCAATTTATAATTGAGATGAAAAGAAAGGCAAAGGAAGAAGAGAGGGAGAAGAAAATGAAAAGGGGAAGAAAGAAGAGAAGGTAATGGATGAAAATCTAAAACAAATTGAAAGACATTTTTGTAAAATAGGGGTGTAACTAATATAATAAAGGGTTAGATTAAATATGTTTTTGTGTTTATAAATATTTTAACTTTTCGTTTTAATCTCTTTAAAAAATTTATTTAATTTTTAGTCTCTCAAAAGTTTTTCATCTTTACTTTTAGTCCCTCATTTAAAATAAACTCATATGTAGAATTCATATTTTTGAATAAAATTTTGCAAAAAAAAAAAATTAATATTATTAGAAAATCTCCAAAAAAGTTAAATTTTTTTAACGAAACATGAATTGAAAGAGGGTTTGGTCATAAACTATGTTGGTGTCTTTCTATGGAAGGAAAGCTTTTAACCTTCTAGCTTTGAGATAATGAAGAAATATAGAAAGATACTCTAAACATATGACATTGAAGAGAGAGATATTAAACAAATGAAATTGAAGAGAAAAGATTACAAACTCCAAATAGGGTGTGTATGTGGATAAGTGAATATGAAGATTGTGACAGTAAGTTCTTTATTGTTAGGGTAGCAAGGGAAAGGGGTAATTGTGAGCATGTTCTGAGTTCTCAAGAATCCCATATCGACTAACACGGAAATTAACCTAAGGAGGCTATTATTAATCTATTTTATTCAAATCCATTGCTAATCTATTATTGCTTATTTAATAAGCTTATATACCGATCGCTTGAGAGCGCTTATTAAAAACAAATTATGACATTTCCATAAGCTTTTCATGATTATTTATGAAAATGGCTTGCAACTTAAAGGACAAACAGTTTGCTTATTTTTTATTTTTTATTATAGATAAAACTTATACATTAGCACTTATACTATAATAAGCCTTTAACTAGGTTGTTTATTAAAAAATGACCTAAATCAGATCATTTATATTTACAGAATCAACAATGTGTAATCAAAACCACAATAATGAGGGATTTAATCTACTCCGCCAAAATTTAGCTACAACTGTCTCTACAGATACCAACATAATAACCCGGAAACACCCCTCCAATTAAATAAGACTAAACTCCTCTACCCTTCACCAAGTATACCCTTCTATCCCTACAAAACTGTGGACTGCTTAGTCTACAAATATCTGAACAGATTAACCTTTTAATCAAAGAAACATTTGTGAATAACAAGAATTGCATTTACAGTCAATTCCCCTCTATCAAGCTCTTCAGTCTATTACGAGCCTCTTCAGAAATACTGCAAGCTTTGAATATTCGCCTTTGGGGCGGACATGATTCGGCAAACTTTTCAACAGGAGACAAACATATAACAATGGCAGTAAGATTATCTGATGTATTTAGGCGCAATGCTTCCTTGACTAGATCTCTGGCACTTTGCTGTGGGTCGCTGTGCCTTCTTAATCCACGGCGAACAAAACTAACAGCAACTTGGCTAGACATTACATCCCAAATCCCATCACACGCAATGATCAAGAACTCATCCTCTTCTGTTAATGTAACCAGTTGAACGTCAGGTTCGGCAATAAGAGGAGATGCAGCACCAAGTGGAAATTTTAAGTCCCAATCCCCAAGGGCACGGGTTACTGAGAGATAACCATTGAGATATCCGTCATCAATGAAGCCGCCTAATTCCTCCACTCTCCTTCGTTCTGGTAAATAACTTGGCCTGTGATCTTTAGACATTTCAACAGCTGTACCTCTCCTACAAAGAACTGCTCGACAGTCACCAGCATTAGCAACAAGCAAATGCCTTCCGAGTACAAGTGCAGTCAGTGCTGTTGTCCCACATGAATTACTAACACTCTGCTCATCAGCCAATGCAAGATCCGCCCGTATAAAAGCTCTCCGGTGAGAATCCTCCAACTTCTCTAGAAAAAACTCATCAGTATCATATGATTGAAGCATGTCAGCATCTTCAAAAAATAATCTCATAGCATTCCTCTTAACAAAGGCAGCAGCATCAGGCCCTCCATGCCCATCAAAAACCGCATAAAACGCACTTGGCATTGGGTAGTTGGACACAAATCCAAGGTGGCAAGCTAGATCATCTATTTGAATGTGTTCATCATCCATTGATCCCCGTGGTCCGATATCAGTATAGCTACCAGAATGCACGTTCGGGAGAAACATCTTTGCAGGGGTCTCCAAAATGGAATCTTTAATGATCTCAGGGCAACTCACAGCCTAATACACAAAAGCATGCAGTCAGCACAACACCAAAGCAATCTACTAAGAAAGAGTTTGGAATAACAAATTTACTAAAATAGTAGTTTGAAGAAGTTAGAATAACGAATATACTAAAACACCCAATTCAAAATTCTAGTTCAAAAATTCTTTCAGGTTCATCAATCACAAAAAACATCATACTAATATTGGGTCTTCCCTACAATTATCAAACAAACAAAAATCATAAATCCTAATTCAAATCAAAATTAAACTAGAGGAAATTTACAACTAAATTTAGATTGATTAACACAAAATTACCCAAAACAAAGATTAAATTGAAATTGAAGGGAATAAATGAATAAAACATATATTAAACTAAAATACCGAATTCATAATTGAAGTTCCAAATTCAGTTTCAACAATCTCAGCAAACATCACATGAGTATTAGAGTTCCCCACAATTATCAAACAAACGAAACTCATAAAGCCTAATTCAAAATTGAAATTAAACTAGGGCAAATTTATAGCTAAATCCAGACTGCTGATCAACACAGAATTACCCATCAATTTAAGATCAAGCTTCAATTCTTTAACGAAACAAAACAAAACAATAGCATGAATTTGAATTGAAACAAAAACAGAAAGGGATTTGATCGAAATAGAGAATAAGAGAAAAGGCTTACATGGGCAAAGATTGGAAGAGAAGAGGTAGGAGAGGTGGGAGAAACATCAACCTTGACGTTGTGTTCTTGAGTAACGCAAAGGTGATACTTGACATCTAACATAGAAATGCTTTGTTGACATATATATTCGGTTTCGGCAACCATCTTCAAACGACGTTTTGTAAAATCACTTTCAGAATACAAAAGCTAGAGTTTGAAATTGGGGAATTGGAATTTGGAGTTGTTTGAAATTGAAATTGAAATTGAAATTAGGGTTTGTTTTTGAGGTGAAGAGAGAGTTGTTTGGGGGAAGTAAGAATAAGAATAAGAAGAAGTACTTAAAAGCAAGCAAAAGGGTGAATTATTATTATTACGAGTTGAAACGCGCTTGTGTATAAAAGTTAGTTACGTGTTCAAGGAAAAGTCTAGAATGCCCTTTATTAAATATATGTGGTCGTTGTGAAACGAGAGGGCAAGAACGGGGAATCGACACGCTTCTTTCTGTGGGCCAAGTAGATTAAACCCGGTTCGGTTCGGTTCGTCCAAACTGTTGTTTTTGCTTATTACCGCAGTTAAGTCGCCAACAGATTAACATGATGTACTACATTTTTACTCCTATTTTATTTTTATGTTGCTTTTCAGGCTAAACTGTAGACACCATTTGATGATTATATGAAGTAAATAAATAAGGGTTACACTAACAAATGTATTAAGGACATTTGTTAAAAAAATTAAAATAAAAACAATTGATAAATTTTATGTAATTTTTTTCAAACGATTACACAATTTTTATAATAAAATTTTTACTTTTAATTTCAAATGCATTTGTTAATATTTCCCCATAAAAAAAAGAAACATTTAGGCGGTGATCTTAATAAAAGTTATTTGGTTAAAACAAATACACATTAGTGTATTTGATTATTTTAAAAATATGTTGTATTTCTAAAAAAAACATGTTTTATTTAATTCTTGTTTTGTTTGTACAAGTTTTGTGATCATTTCTCTGTTAAAATTCACGATATTTTCTTCGTTAAATACTCACACATGCAAAGGAGAAAAATAACACAAGGGTATTATTATAAAGGTCTTGTTAACAAGTGCTTTTAAGATACTTATTAAAGATATAAAAATAAAAATAATTGATAAATTTTAAATATAAAAAATTATTTTTTAAAGTTTCAATGTATTCAATGCACAATTTTTAAGATAAATTTTCTTCTTTAATCTTCTTAACAAACATGTGAACCCAAGGGCATTATTTATGTTGCCTCTCTTTAATTTATAGAATGGTTGGTGATTATTGCAAACAAATGGTGGCTAAAACCGGTTGCGGAAAGAGGAAAAGTCACGAGGATTCAAGCTAATAAATGATTGCTAAATTTTGTACATATTCCCTTTTTAAGTTCGATGTTTACTTCGTTTCATTATAAACACACACCGACACAAGTAGGATTAGTATTAGTACTCCATTTATTTTCAAATTGTAAAAAGCGAAGAGTAAAAATTATTTACTCACATTTACACAAAATAATAAAAGATCTCTTTAAATTTAATAAGCAAATTGGAATCAAAGTCAAACGCTGAAAATATAACAATGTTAGTAAATTTTGTCAAAAAAAATAACAATGTTAATAAATCTTATGAAAAAGAGTTATATAATTGCGATCATATTCGATTTGATGATTATTCTTTGAAGTTGCACGCATACAATATCTAATTTACACTTAAAAAAGAATAAAAATTAATTATATTTAATTCTTTTAATTAGAATTTTCAAATTGGCATCAATAAAAATGTGTATCATATAGAAATTAAAATACTCCCTCCGGTCACTATTATAAGCAAATTTTGACTTTTTAGGTTCATTTAATAAATGATGTATGTGGTCTACAATATAGACTACATACATCATTTATTGAATGAATCTAAAAGGTAAAAATTTGCTTATAATAGTGACCAGAGGGAGTAGTTATTATAAAAATGAAATCCATATTAATTGAAATACTTTTAGAATTATATAACTAAATATAAAGTTAGCTAACATTTGTTTATATATACCATCAAATTTAAACATATTTTTTGTTTATATATACCATCAAATTTAAATATATTGTTTGTTTGTATTCAAAACCAAGACGACCATTAAAAAGGTATCTAAAGACTTGGTCTAATAATAAAAAATAGGTCTTGAATCTGAGAAGTCCTAGGTTCAAACCACACTAATGTTTTTGAAGGGAGGTAAATGTAAATATCTATGTAAATGTTCTTTGTGTCCGAAGTCTTCTCTGTCTTAGACTGAGTCACCGTCTCTTCAACCTAAAATTTTGTAAAAAAAAAAAACCAAAACCGCCACAACACTTTAACATAAAGTGGTGAAAGTTTTTCATCCAAACCAAACTTCAAAGTTAAGTTTATCAGCCTAATATGATTGTTCTTCCTCGTCAAGCAAAGGTGGCAACTTTTATGGATATAGTCGCAATATTTATTATTATGATTGTCTGTCCTGTATAATATTGTCTACATGTTAAGGATGTTAAAACAAATAATTTTTTTATTAAAAACCACATTTGTTTATTAAAAAAGAAATATTTAATATAAAAACACAAATTCTAATATAAACTTACTACTCTAAACTCCTTTAACATGTACAAATTTGTCCATGTTAAAAAAACCCTTTCTAATATAAAATGGAATAACATTCTTCTTGTAAAAAAATTACTTATTCTATCTTGTAGCTGTAGCTTGGTTACGTGTTAAACTAGTATTTGATCACATCCTTATCGTCGTTTCCCAATCCAAATGTGATTTTGACTATGAACTTATATTTTCAACAAAGTTTGGATTAGACTAATTTATTCAATAAAATGGCCAACACCTAAAAAAGACAAAATAATAGAATTCCTCCTCTTTTAACCCCCAAAACATTTATGTTAAGTTAAAAATAAACACAACCTCTTTTTACTTTATTATTATTGAAATGAAATGAAAAAAGGAGCAATGTGAAACATACACGTAAGTCTAAGCATAACTTGGATTTTAATCCTTTTTATTCGCATCATATTATTATTAGGTACCTTTCCGTTAGTGGTACGCTTGTCATGATCCGTTTGCGTACAAGGCATTAGTTTTGCTAATGATTCTAGCCACTAATTGTTAACTATTAAGATTAAGAAAAAAATGAGTAGGTGATTACACTACGATTTCCATTCAAATGCTTAAAGCCAAAACCAAACTCAAGGTTCGTCCCTAATTTTGTATGGTAGTAACATCTTTTAATCATTCACAATTTGTTTAATCAGATTTAAGCCACATGATTTGGCCACGCCGTGAGTCACCTTCTAAACTAAATAAACATGTGGTTCTGCTTGTTTTCTAGCCACCACCGCATACACTTGTATATCATGTGGAGAGACCAATGTTATGGCAACTATTAAGATCAAGTTATAACCACTAACAAGGGATGAGAAATTCTTACATCCTCCCCCATAAGATAATTTCTTACTTCTAAGATTTTCCTTAAAATAAACATGTCTTTTCTTTTTACGGAATAAAATGCATGTGTCTAAAATGTTAAGGATGTATCTAAAATTAACGGCACCATGTTACTAACTTTAGATGCATTCCTAAAAAATTACTATTTTTTTTACAAGATTAAATACTAGTGCTTGATACGTGTAAAACTTGGATTGTAATCTGGAATTGAAAAAAATGGAGAAATGTTATAGTTAAGGGCAGAGATTAACTACTTGAGAAAACATGAGAGATTTTGCATTAGATCTAGTAAAATAATCATAAGACCGCAAGGTTCCCACCATCAGCTCAACTTTTTATTTTTAAGGTTAAATAACTCCTCTAAATATACTTACTTTCAATTTTAGTCTTTTCAAGAATTTCTTCAAATTTTAATAACTTTATTTTCTATTATCAATTATAGTAATTTTTTTTGAAAAAGTTCACTTCCCATATTTCAAAGTGATTTTTTTATGACATATCATTATTAAGACCTTAACTTATAAATTTAACTATTTAATCTTTAATTTAAAGTTATAGATAAATTAATAAAGATTTAATAATAAATAATTAAACAAATGATATTTTAAGGTCATATCAGTGACATGTTATAAAAGATGTCATTTACAAAATGCAGGGGTAAACTATAGTAAGAAAGCAGAAAATAAATTGTTAACTAAAAATTTTGAGGGATCAAAGGTTTAAATGAGGAATTAAAAATAAAAGTTACAGTATATTGAGATTAGATGAACAAGTACTTATTTGACCTTTTTTATAATCATTTTTTTATAAGAGACCATCAGCTTAATAATAATTAGCTTTTTTTGACAAAAAGCTTTTAATTAATTACTAGAACTTAGAAGTAACATGTTAGTCCGTACAGTTTTTTCACAAGAAGTCCGTACAGTTTAAGAACTTACAAGTTAAAAGCAAGTACAATCATGTATTGTATGTACCAAGTAACAAAATATCTAACTAAATCGCCGTACCAAAGGAAGCATATATTTGCATGAACTAGATGATGTTAGCCTAATTAACTTTATTTTTCCGTTCAAAATACATGTGCATTATTCACATAATTTATTTTAATTTTAATTTTACTTTTAACTTATTTTACACATTGCAATAAATTGTTCATTTTTAACCTTTTTATATCATTTTAATTAATCTTCTTTTGGCTTTGTATGCTTGGTCACAACTCAATCCAACACCGTATTTTTTAAGACTCGACAATTAGAGCCTTCACGAACATGTCACATCATATAAGAGGAGTGTTATTGACACTCTTTTTAATACTCTATCTAACGCTTATTGGATGAAACTCATGATGATCTCACACTTTGAAAGTGGATCTCACCTAAAGTGGTGAAACCCACACGAGTCTTACAAATAAAAAGGTGAATGTTAGAGAAGGGAAAGAAAGAGTGTTTCTATCATTTCTCCGTCGCCTAATATAGTGTCACGTCATCAAATTGGATTATCAAAATCATAGGTTAGTCAACAAACTTGATATAGAGGACCAAATCTGCATTTAAGCCAAAATTTTAATATTCATTACTAGAAAATTAACTGAACATATATGACTGGTGTTTTCAAACAAAACAGTTTAAGTGTGAAACTAATTACTTAAATGGTTAGGATGAATGAATAAATCAATGAACAGTAGAATACAAAAAAAAAAGATGATTAGTAATTACAACATATTAAATTACACATTTAAATACAGCTCAAACCTCATAATCAACTAAGTTGATAATTATAGCTACAAAACTTTGTTATCTACTCACACCATTGATATCTACTCACAACATTCTGGTTTGTGTTCTTTCTGCAGTTTCTCCCAAAGGCATAACACCATCCTTGGATTTTGATAATGAGCAAGTACATAATTTGAGTCACATCCAGCATTGTAAAACCTCTCATCATTCTCATAGTGAACTTCTTTTCCACCATTCCTAAATTGTTCAATCCAAATGCCCATGGCAACATCTTCTAATTTAAAGAACTGTGAATAAATAAATAAATAAAATTGAGCAGTTAATGGAAGGTAGAAAGACATATAGCAAGATGAATAGGAGAAAAATGCAATGATGGCAATTTAGCTTTTTGCAAATACACATTTAAGATGATACTTTGTGTATGTCCATTCAAGTTCCGAACCATTTAACATAAGTGGTGAAAATTTGTGATATTGAAGTGTGATTTTAATCCTCTTAAAAATTTGGATAGGGCTTAACTCAATCCTTACAAAACCGACTTGTAAGATGAAGATTGCCCCCATTTATAAATTCATTTTCAAACCTTCTCATCCAATGTGAGACTCTTAACGCAGATGTCACACGCCCAGGGCTGAACATATGGAGCGTGACCCAAGTGGTCCAATAGCGAGTGTCCCAATGGATTTTGGTTAGGCTTTAATACCATCTTAGAATTTGGGTTGGGCCTCACTCAACCATTACCAAATCTGGCTTGTAAGGTGAGGATTACCCCCGCTTATGAACTCATTTTGTGGACTTATCTCATCAAATGTGGGACTCTTAGCAATTCCCAATACCTACAATCAAGTAAAGGGTGTGGCGACCTTTTGACACTTCTAATACAAGAAAACTCTTGAGATACATCCTTGAAATATCCAAAAGTTTATAACAAAAAATTTCATGATGGGAAAGGAGGAATTCTTCTTACCTTGAGTTTTCTTTCCTGGTGGCCAAATACAACAAATTTTGCTATGTCACGGGATATGACATATCCAGGACCATGTGCCCATGGCGGGTATGTATCATGTGGCCATTCCTAAAATAACAATATGATAATGATTAATAGAAAAATTAAAAATTAATGGAAGGTTACTAATTTAACTTACTAAAATATAGAGGTTAATACCTCGTCACTGATGTACCACTTGCTGTCCTTATCCCTATCAGGAGATGATTTAGAAGATATTAGACCGTACAAGAGGCCTTCAGATGGCTTCCCTCTGAGGCTGGAAAGCACTTCATCTATCCTTATGAAAGCATCATCATCTGTTTTCATGATGTATTTAGACGGAATGATTTTTGTCTGCAATTAAAAAATTAAAATATATAAATAAATAACATTATAGTCTTTAAACTAGTAAAACATAATAAACTTAGTGATTTCATCACTAAATAAAAATCATTGCTTAGATTAAAAAAATAACATTACACCATCAAAGAGTTGCATAGAAAAGAAGGTTGCTACTTGCTAGAACAAATACTATATCAATAAAATTTTGTTATTCTAAGTATTCATATGGGGAGACAGAAGAATATCAAAACAATTAAATTCATCTTTGCCAAGAGTCCTGCGTAGTTGTACTGTTTAACTGGTTAGTTGGAGATTTGACAAGACAGTGAGTTAGGTGACACTCAAAGAACATGATATTGTCATTGGCAAATTGACCAGCATTAACTAACAAATAAACAACAATAATCACAATATCATCTTTTCATATGATGTTAATCAACTTACCCCCAGAATGCAAATTGCAATTGTCTTCAAAGAAATCAAACTATAATAATCAACAAAAGGCATTAACTGGACATCTCCATATGCTTGAGCTTCCCTCCATAATTCAAGATTAACTCTATTATGCTTATGCTGCAGTCAGATGAAATAAAATATCACCGAACAGTTTTTATTTTTTAACAAGAGAGAAAAATAAATTAAAGGAAGAAAACTCTGCTATATTATTGAATGCATGGTTTAGTCCACACAATAACATTTGGTGGGTTAAGCCTGTTAGAGTATGGCAGATTTTAATTCAGCATCACCTATTGCCATATTGCCATTTTATTGTGCTAAAAAAAACATGTGATTCTTTTGATAATGAATTTCAGCATTCGGATATCACAAGTCTGAAATACATGACTTACAAGTCCAATGAAAAATCTGACAGCAACTTCACCAGAACGTACAGCCTCATATTGCATCCAGGACCTCCTCAGAGCCATTCGACGCTCAAAGTTATTTCCGGTAGAGAATACTCCGATCAATAAAACAAGCCTTTTTCTAGGGATAGCTGGAGCCTTCAGGTTCTCAACATCAACAATTATATCATTATCTTCCGTAACGGGTAAACCTTTAGCCAGAACTGATAACAGACTTAAACTGCCTGCTACTTTAATCGTGTTGACTAACCATGGTTCAAGTTTCTGCATCCACAAAAATATAAAATGTTGAAATGGCCATTCCAATTATTTAATTTTTAGCAGTATTTATCTTCCTATATCATACCTCCCTGTATGCAAAAGATGTTTCATGCCTTCCATTTACAGTCATATGAAATCCTTCTGACCCAACCCACAATGTGGCAGTGAAAGGATTAGCCTCAGAAAAAGGGAAATTAGCAGTTCTATGTGCACTTTCTGAGGAAATATTAGAAGGTATATCGCTAGTAGGTTGACCGACATTTACATTCTCTTCGTTGTTACTTCTGACAGCTTGTACATTGCAGAGAACAAGCTCATCAACTACATCATAGAGTCGGAAAATTTAGAATTCACCACTAAAAGCTTCTCTCATAAAAAACTGCACTCAAGAATAAAAGGAAGCAAGATAGCATAACCTGAGGTGTTGCTATTGTAGCTACTACAGCCTACTAAGGAATGAAAATGGTATTTAAACATGACATAATCCAAGCTAGGTTCCAATTAAAAATCAACAGTTTTATATCCTCAACATAAAAATCACATATTTCTAGTTGGTTTTACCCTTTGTCCATTATAATTGCATGCAGACGAATTTAACATGTAAAGTTCAATCAATGATCATCACTTCTAAGTTCTAACAATGAAATACTCGTGAATATATGATAATCATGCTAAATATACCTTTGCGGATGTTAGCAGAACCATGAGCAGGGCATCTTTCCTCTTTCCCCCATCCAAAATCACTAGTCCATGTATTTTGAACAATATACGGCATCTCTGTCATGTTTTCTCCAGGAAGACTCACATTATAATGCAAGATAACTGGGGGATTTGGCTCCTCTTCTAGCTCTTGTCCAGCTAGCTCAATCTGAAAGCTACTGTTTTGTCCATTAGGGATGCCAATCAGTGTAATAGAAGAATCTACAACCAAACCACAAGGGAGATCCAGTGTGATTTCACTATCTGTCATTGTCTTGCCAAGTTTGGTCACAGAGAATGGACAGTTTTGATTTTCTGGGCCGTTTATCTTACTAATCTTCAAGGCTCTGTCATTTTCAACAGTCGACAGCAACTCTTTCCAAGCTACAGAAGCCTCTTTAACTCCTTGAGCTACTTCGGACAAAGCATCTGACCTCGACAGCAACAAACGCAAATGTGTCCAAACAAGTACAACATTCATCTCTACTTCGGATAAATTTTTCGTGTCATACAGATCATCTAGCCCTGCGACATGTATCAAATGTGGCCGTTTTGTTGGTTTCGGTGCCATTTTCTGATCTGCATCGAAAGAGGTTACTACTGCAACATTGCTGTTTTCTTTAATAGAATCATTTGGTGGTGAATGGTTATTGAAAAAACTGTATGCTGACTGTTTCGTTGACTGCTTTTGTGGCTGAATTCCTTTAAGACTGTACAGTAGAAACAACGTCATACCCAAAGCCATGATAAAAAGGCCTCCATACCACTTCTTCATTTTCAATAAACCCTGAAATAAATATAACCGTTTCTGCAGACAAAGAATTTGACGAGTCTCATCATAAAATGAATAAAAAAGTCATCTAGGAGTACGCAGCACCGACACTTCAGATTGAAAGCGTGTTTGGTGTCCAACACTAATACATGTTGTAACATTAAATCACTTCTATTTTCTTAAATTATTACTACTGTATACACTCTCCGGTCACTATTATAAGCAAAAATCTACATTTTAGATTCATTCAATTGATGATGTATATGATCTTTATTATAGACCACATACATTATTTAATGAATGAATCTAAGATGTTAACTTTTGCTTATAATAGTGACCGGAGGGTGTATGTGTCAGTGTTGTGTCTGATGTTTGTGTCTGTGTGTCAGTGTTTCAAAGAGCCACACACACGTAAAGGCTAAAATGACATGATCTAAATGTGGGGCACGGTGAACTAGCATTATCCCTAATCTTATGCCTCTCCGCAAATTGCAACAAATAATGGAGGAAGGAGCCATGTCTAGGATATTCAAACCTCACAACGAGGACTCCTATATGATGAACATGAGAGTAACCTATTCTACTTCACATACTTTTTTTCATAATTAATATCTGTGTTTAATTAGTTATTAGATTAATACTTACTCATTCGTCCGAATGTAGGATCTCCAACTTCGTATCCCTTAGCTCAAACCAGTTGAGTTACCCAACCCCCAAATATTGGAAATGTAATATGAACATGAGCATGAGTAATTGTACACTCTAGAAAAATAGATAGAAAACAAAATAAATGAATGAATAGAGTTTACATTATTGAATCTTAATTGACATGGTTTGACCAAAAAACAAGCAAGTTCGAATGTGAAGTTGCAAAAAGTAAAACAGTTGAATGAATGCAAGTAAAGTAAAGTGTAGTGTTATTTGCTAAGCTCATACCTTGATTTTGTGCTGAATAAACCTAATTCAAATGTTTGTTTTGTTTGAGTAAAGAAAAGCCCAAGATCCGCATATGTGAATTTGATGGAGAAAAGAGCAGTTCAGAAACAAAGGAAACTCATCAGCTCCAGCTCCAGCTCCAAGTGTGAAAGTGACACTCATACCTATTCATCACCATATTCATAACACCGATTCAACAAATTAGTAAAGAAATAAATACTAATGTAGTTGAATTTTTTTTTTTATTTTCTATTATCATTTTATTTATGTTTATCCCGCATAAAAAAAATGTTTATCGAGCAAAGTCTTTTTCATTTTCTAACGTTTGAAAATTTTCAACATTATTTTTTTACTAAATTTGATTTTGATTAAAAGTAAAAATATAAAAAAAAAATCTTTTAAATTATAACAAATCAAATTAATCATAATTATCTGTTTCAACGACGCTAACTAATAAAACAAAAAAAGTATAATCTAAATTCTTATTATAGAAAAAATTATCTAATGGTATAATGGGGATAATGAGTCATATAAATATTTACAAAGTCGGTCTCTTGAAGAGAGTATTAAAAAAAAAAAAAAGTGTCCCTAACATCGCTACATGAGTCAATTTTGTAAAAAACCAAAATAGAACCTGTATGAGCTCGACTCAATTCTTGGTTCAGCTCTAAACTCGACTCGAGTTCGAAACAAACTTATTTTTTAACTTGAGTTCGGCTCGTTTTAAATTTACGAGTAAGTCAGTTCGCCTCGTTAAGTTCAGTTCTGCTTATTATAATTCTGGATTAGCATGCAACCAAACTGTGCACCTAACCTTAAAATATAAAGAAAAAATTGCACTAATAATGACAATTGCATTTTACATTCCAACATTTTAAATTTATAATTGCAGCTTTGGTTGAATCAAACGCAGTTTGTTTATAACTACCGGTAGGTTCACTCAGCGCTTTTGTTTTATAGCCAAAGCTTCCTCACTTTCTTATATTCGCTCGATGTGGGACTATTGCTAATTCTTAGTTTTAAAGTTTAAACAAAAAGAATACGAGTCTAGCTAGATAATACGCTATCTCTTGCATCTGATAGGTGATGATACGTTTTCCTATTCATATCATTCATAGTTCCTTCAAGAATTTTGTAAAAAAAAAATAGTTCCTTCAAAAATATCATTCATAGCTTGAGTTATTCTTTTTGTTTATTTTTATAATTGTTATTCAAAATAGTAATATTAATTCCTTTAAAACAACTTAAATAATAATATATTAACTCTTAATCGAGCCAACTTATGAACCAAACGAACCAAACTTTTTATAGTTCAAGTTCAGCTCATTTGGTTCATAAACCTAGTTTAACGAATTAATTGTCGAGTCGAATTTCGAACTTTGTTCGACTTGTCTCGATTCATTGACAACCCTAAAGATTAAAATCAACAATATGGACCAACAATTCCTAAAAAAAATAAATACAATATGGACGAAAAAAGAAGAAGATGTATACTGCATGAAATAAACAAGTGCCAGTGCCCCTTCAAGGTTTTCATCCATTATACGACTTTGTTCCTTTTTCTCATTTTACCGACGAAGCCGATGACCAACTCCGACTGTGTTTTTCCGCGATTGAGAATCTAAAAATGTCTTTTTTTGGAATTAAATTTGGTGTAATTTTGAGATATTTTTGCAACATAAAAATATTTAATTTTGTAAACGTAAAATTATTATTGAAATTAACATGGGAGAGACACCTGCATAAAAATATAAAATAAAATATTTTTGAAAAATATATGTTAAAGAATGATTTTTTTTAATAGAAAATGTTAACGAATGGTTGAATTTAATGAAAATACATGTGCATTTTTTAGATGTTTTTGCTATTTAAAACTTTAGAAATAATTAATACAATAAATTAAATATTTGACTCATATTATCAAATTAATATATGTATTTTGGCGAGATATTTGTGCAGAAGAAAATAATTTTTTCAAAAATAGAAAAATTTATTCATATTATCATGGGAGTGACACGCATACATACAAAACTTTAAATTTGAATATGATTTAATAATTAAATTTTATTATTTTATTTAAAAAATGTTAAAATAAAATAGAAATTTTTAAAATATAATTAGAATTAAGACAATCAACTTTTTTAAGTGTAGTAAAACAATCAAATTTTTAATATTTGTAGTAAGATAGTCAAATTTTAAAATTTGTTCATAATTAGTAGTTGGACAATCAAATTTTAAAATTTTGTTTATAATTTGACTTTTTACACATATCAAGACAATCAATTTTCTTTTGTTATGTTAATACAATTATTTATCTTTTTCTTATAATACCATTAATTATTTATTATTTCATTCCATTTATTTCCCTCTTTGCAATATATAATTAAGAGTATTATAGAAAATCAATATTGTCACAAAGAATTGAAAATGCCAAGTAAATTACGAACAAAAATTATCGACTTTTTCTAATTACACCCCGTATATTCATGGTTACAACCCAAAATAACAAAATTATCCTTTCATAAAATTTGATTTTCAAAAAACATCTTTCTTCTCTCTTGGTTACACCCCAAAACCTATTTTTTTTTCTTAAACTCAGTTTAAGTAGGTCATGTAAACTTAGTTTAAGTAAGTCATGTAAACTGAGTTTAAGTGTACATACTTAAACTCAATTTAAGTAGGTCATGTAAACTTAGTTTAAGTAGGTCATGTAAACTGAGTTTAAGTGT